>Ga0208266_100025_pt1 | contig 157221 bp, 135 predicted proteins | sample LakWasMet67_HOW9_2_FD_183897 | JGI IMG/M metagenome (GOLD analysis project Ga0208266, IMG submission 183897) | Freshwater sediment methanotrophic microbial communities from Lake Washington under simulated oxygen tension - Sediment Metagenome... | ecosystem: Environmental > Aquatic > Freshwater...
AGTTTCGCCATTTGATAGTTTGTGATAAATGATTAAATTTGAATATACCCTAAAGCTCACAAAACATAAGCATATCTTGCAAAAACAACAAGATATGCTTTCAAAAGTTAAGCATATAAGGTAGTTATACGGCAGCGTTAGACAAGCAACATAGAAACTATATTTCGACAACAAACTTCACTTTTTTTGCTTTACATTTCAAATTCGGTAGCGACAATTTAGAAAAGGAAATTATCAAGCATCGTGTTGACCTCACTAAACGTATTGACCTAACCGCAGACAACAAACTACGTTTGTGCATTTCGTTAGACCAAATCATTGTATGCAAAACGTATCGACCTTTGTGCAGAAGTAGAAACGCATAAATAATTTCTGCTCTAAGTTATTTCTAGAAAAGTTAATATAAATGTAGCTTCGTAATAGTTACCTTGCAGAAACGAAAGCTGTGTTTAAACTAACCGCAGAAAGGAAAACGCCGACCGTATAACACACGGTTTGCTCAAGCCTTGCAGACATCAAAGCAATTGCAAAAGCGGTAGAAACGTTTTTATTTTTTTCTTTGCAATTGCATAGCAACATTTGTATCTTTATTTAAACATTTCGGTAGACAAGGGTTCCAAAACGGCCTGAAGCAAACCGCGAAAACGTTACCAGTAATGCACCCAGAAATCTCCGTAGAAAATTATTCAATTGACAACAATGCTTTTTTCAGGACAATTTAGAACAGGGTTTCATAGAAACAGTTTTGGGAAATAGAAACGGTTTTTAGTTTTTTATTTCCCTCCCTTTTTGCGGGTTTGAAAAACCCGTTATGGCTATCCCTAATTTAGCACATTTGTTTTTTGCAAAAGACAGGCAAAAAAACAAATAAACTAAATTTCTACCCTCAACAAATAGGTTTGCTTCGCGTATTTTGTGCATCTCACGTCCGTTCAGTCAAAGGCGCATAGCCACAGGCGTTCGGTTTATTTAATATTTATAACTTTAAAATTCACACTTGGCTTATTATTTTGTTTTAAACTTAAAACATATAAACCATTAGCTAAATTTTGCGTATTAAACTGTTTTGTACCAAACGATTGCGTTAGCTCTATATTATCTATCAAACGTCCTGATGCTAATTCAATTAATTGTAATTCCGCCACCCCTTCAAAATCCAAAATAGAGTAGTTAATATTTAGCTCATCTTTGAATGGATTTGGATAAGCAGACAGTCCTACACTATTTGAAATATTTTCTTTTATTCCAGTTATTAAATTTGGTGGGCAATTACTTGATCCAAAGCAACCATTACTATCTACTTTTAATAACCATGTTTGTTGATTTGGTGTAAAAACTGTAGAACCACTCCAACCAACTGCGGCTATATCTTTATTAGGTAATTCTAATATATCCCATAAATAATTATCCGCTGTAGTGTCTTGTATAGGTGCTGTTTCAGGTCGATAATCTTTCCACCATTTTAAATTACCTAAACTATCTGTTCTAATTATAAAACCTTTAAGTTCATTTCCACTTACCCTTCTATTGCCAGTTAAAACAATATCTCCATTTGATAATTCAATAACCTTACTCGTAGCAATATCTGTTTGTTTTACACCATAATTTTTTTGCCATTTAATTGTGCCATTAGAATTCAATTTAGTTAAAGTAGCTCTTTCCCATGTATAAGTGAAATTCCAAATACTATCTGTTATTGTATGACCAAATAAATAGCCCCCATTAATAGATTTAGTTATATTACAAATGTTTCGACTAGTACTGTTATAATATGTTGTCCATAGAAGGTTTAAGTTACTATCTAATTTCATGACAAAGTAATTTCCCAAAAAAGTTTGTAATTCACTGCCACATAATAAATATCCTTTATCCTCACAAATATCAGCACCTGTAATATTTCTGTATTTACAATTAGTTAAATAAATTTTAGTTTGCAATAATACCCCATTAGTATCAACAACTTTAATAACAGGTTTATAAACACCAGGATGATTTGTGCCACAAGTACTATCCGTTATTCCAATTAATAATAACTTATTGCTTGTTTTAGCAAAAGGAATTATTTTTTGCCCGTAATTATAAAACGTTGTATCCCCATATGATTTTGTGAATACCGTATCACAATTTTCGTCAAAAACATATAATCCAGATTGTAGTTGCAAACCATAATCAGTCACTCCTGATGTATAAATTTTATTATTTTTATAATACATGCCTCCCCAACAGGAGTAATTATAATTTATTGGTTTAAATCTTTTTGATGCCAATAGCACCCCATTTAAATCAAACTTAAGTAGCGATGCGCTATACGAAAGATTTGGAATTGGAGTTTCAGTAATATATGATGCAACATATAGTGAATCACTGATATTCAAAATTCCATATCCAACATTTGTCTTACCCGCTACGTCAACTCTTTTGCTATAATAGCTTTGAGTTTTCCCTTTTAATGCTATTAAAAAACAAAAAAGGGTAATATAAATTACCCTTTTCATGCTATGGAATCGCAAGAAAAAAGTGAACAAAAAATTGTTAGCATTAGTCCGCATTTTTTAGAATATTATTATTAATCAATTTTGATACTCTAAGATAGTTAAATTATTTAAGCTTTTGTGCCTTCTGTTTTTATATTAGAACTGGCGGTTTTCCAAACCGCTTTCCCTATCGCGCTATAAAAAACTAAAAACTGTGTTCCAAAAAAAGCATTCGGCAACCAACTAACCGCATAGACGCGTTACTGCTTAGTTCGGCAGACACGTACCTGTGTGTAAACTGTGTAGGGTGCACTTCTGGTAACACACGCTTTATTCAATTTGGGCGGAAGTATAAGGCATTTGCAAAAGTTGTCCCTTCGGGAAAGACAGTTATTTGTGCTTTGCAAATGGCTAAAAAACATTTAGCTTTGTTAGTAGCATTTCGGTAGACAGTGTTTCAAAACCCAAACTGAAATAAAGCGCGAAAACGTTATGCCGCATCGTTGGACACACAACAACGAAACTAACTTTTGACAACAAAGCCCTAGTTCCATTAATTCCTATTTCAAATTCGGTAGCGACAATTTAGACTCGACAATTATTTAGCAACGTGTTGACCTCACCAAACGTATCGACCATTGTGTGAAAATGAGACTACCAGTTTATTCTTTTTTATTGTTCCTAGGAAAATTGAACAATAGTGATGTAATAATAGGTAACACAAAAATAGCAATGGTAGACAATGAAAACGCATAGGCTTTAATACCTGAATGCGCTTCTGACGAAGTCGCATGATTTTCAGGATAAAAAAACTCGAATATCAATTTCACTCCCAACATAAATATTACAATAAATGCGGCTACATCTAAAAATGGAAAACGCGCCATTAACTTTACAAAGTAGCTTGCAACAATACGCATGGTAATAATCCCAATAAAAACACCTATGCAAACAATGTAAATGTTTTGTGAAAATGCTCCTGCTGCTAATACATTGTCCAATGAAAATACAAGGTCCATTGCTTCTACCATTATAACAGTAGACCAAAATTGATTTAAACCAAATATGCGTTTTTTAGGCGGAGTAAATTCTTTAACTTCCTCCGAAGCCTCATCCATTATATTTTTATGTTTAATGGCTTTTTCGTAAAAGAATTTAAGAGCAAGAAATAATAAATAACCACCACCCACAAGCTTGACCCAATCAATTTGTAGTAAATAACCTGCCAATAAAAGTGCAGCTCCTCTAAAAATATATGCGAAAATTAAACCTATACGCAACGCTCTGCTTCGTTGCTTCTCTGGTAAATCCATAACTAACGTGGCAAGTACCGCCGCATTGTCAACAGAAAGTAAACCCTCAACAAAAATAATGTTGAGAATAGTAAAAAACGCTTTGTTTAAATCAGAGCCGAGTATATTGTGTAAAAAATCCATATTCAATTGTGAGAACTAAATTAGGGTTTATTATGCAGACACGAAAGCTATGTTTAAATTAACCGCAGAAAAGAAAACGGCGGCAGCATAACACAACCTACCAGTAATGCGGGCTGACACCAAAGCATTTGCAAATTCAAGGTCGCTTCGCGAAAATTATTTTCGTTTTGCAAATGTCCAAAAAGCAGTTAGCTTTGTTAAAAGCTTTTCGGTAGACGAGTGCCTTGAGCCGCACTACTGGTAGCTTGAAAACGTTATGGGTAAGCTGCCCTAGACCTAAATGTAGACGCCAAGATAGACAATTGTATTATGAAATACGACGGAAAAAAATTACCAAATGGTTGGTCTTACATCTTAACGAAAAAAGACCTCGTTGCCATAGACAATGAGACTGGTAATTTTATTACATCTGTTAAATTGAACGGCACATCATATTCTGAAAGCAAATTGGCGACGCAATGGGTAGACAAGACAGTTGCGACAATTGACTTTTCAATAATTGAAAATAATTTATGTTGCTACATTTCTTTACAAGGTGTTAGAGACTCAAATTTCAATAATGACGAAGAACTAATGAGCACTAAAACAAAAGCAATACTAGACATAACGACAATCATCATAGACGCGAAAGAGAATTTTCTTAAATTCAACACAAAAAGTCCTTCTAAATTTATCAAGGCGCAAATTGGTAGACCTCAATGAAACCAATGTGTAAACTAAATGTGGCAGCCAACCCATAACACACGGCTTGCTCCAGCCTAGCAGACATCAAAGCAATTGCAAAAGCGGTAGAAACTTTTTTAATTTTTCTTTGCAATTGCCTAGCAACATTGGTATCTTTATTTAAACATTTCGGTAGACAACGGTTCCAATTCGGCCGAAGCAAGCCGCGAAAACGTTAGCGGTAATTTAGACAATGAAAAAATCAGACAGTTCCATTCGAAATATTTGTATTGCCAAAATCAAAAGGAGTACTATGAAACCATATGACTTCAAATGGACCAAATTTTTTGAGGAAAACATTGACTTTCAAAATACATATCCTGACATTTCGTTAAGACTATCTGAAGGTGAACTAGTAATTTGCTCGACAATTATTGACTCGGACAATTACAGTGTGCTAACAACAAGACAACTAATTACAAGCGAAAAAGGAGCGGTAAGTTATGGCGACGTGCAGGAAGCTTCGGACAAATTATATGGCGACTTCAAAGGTTACAAGACAGACTCGTATACGTTTGGACAAATCCAACTGAAAGACGGCAGAGATTTAAAATACTTCATAGAAGTTGGAAAAGCATCAATGATAATGATTCATGGCGTAAGAACTTTAATTAGCACTCAACCAATGACAAGCACCCAAGTTGACACTGTGACCAAAGCGTGGATCAAGAAAAGCGAAGAATAAACTACCGCTAACACACGGCTTGCTCCAGCCTGGCAGACATCAAAGCAATTGCAAAAGCGGTAGAAACTTTTTTAATTTTTGCTTTGCAATTGCCTAGCAACATTTGTATCTTTATTTAAACATTTCGGTAGACAACGGTTTCAAAACGGCCGAAGCAAGCCGCGAAAACGTTATGTGCAAGGCTATGACAGACATATTTAAAATAATTATCCTCGGACTTATAATGAGTTCTTGTTCCTCAAATTCGCAGACATCTGTGACAAAATACTTTGAAGGCAACATGAAGTTCAAAAATGAGTACGTTATCAAAACAGACAAAGTGACTCCTAAATACTTAGACAATGTGCTCGGCAAGACAGCAGACCTTTATTTTAAGGAAGGAAATTATATTGAATATTATGACGGAGGCTTTATGCTTGAGCAGTTATACAGACAGGCGGACAACAGAAACTATATCAAAAAAAACTCCTCAGACTCTCTGTTTTGGTACACTTGTGCAACTCCTGGACAAAACATGATTAAGTACGAAATAAATCCAAAGAAAGAAACAATTCTCGGCATCCTTTGTGACGAATACATTACATATTACGACAACAAAACTGTTACTTTTTACTATAATAGCGACACCCTTAAAATAAACCCCGATTGGTATTCTAAATTTACGTTGACAAATAAAAATATTAACGTGACACGAATGAAATCAATGTACTTAAAATTTAAAATTGAGTATCGTGACTTTTACTTTACTGTAACAGCGACCTCAATTACTCCTAAAAAAATTGACAACAAAACGTTTGACATTAAACCGACAGCTATTGTAATTAAAGACCCACTGTATGAGTAGGACGAAAGCCCAGCACATAACAGCACCTACTTCCAATTTTTTGCGTGTTAACGCTCAAATGCGTAACTTGACATAGCAAAAAACTGTAAGTAGCTGCAAAACGTTATAGCCAAGCGGCAAAACGAGAACCAAAACTAAGTTCAATTAATTTGCAAACCTCTACCGACAACTAAATTTTTGTATCTTTATTTTATGAAACATTTAGTTTTAGTATTTACGGCCTTGTTTTGTTTTATTAATAATAGCATTGCACAAAATTTAGTGCCAAATCCTAGTTTTGAAAATCACACAGATTGCAACTATTTTTTACTAGCTAATGCTTATCCATGGTGCACTGCCTCAAGTAATGGAGGACAATCTACTTATTATCACCCATGTTCATCTAATCCTACCTACCACACTCCGATGCAATATCTTGATAACTGCTTCAAAAGTTATCAAATTCCTCACTCAGGCGTTGCTTACATTGACATTGCTAGCTATGTGCAGAGCTCCACCCAAGAGAGTTCAGTACCACAAGTGAAATTAATTGATACTTTGATAGCAGGCAAAATTTATTGTGTTACCTATTATGTGAGCGTATGGAATAACGCAAGATTTACAATTGATAAATTGGGCGCTTTACTAACACCCACGCCTTTCCCCTGTGCTACTCCTGGAGGAACTTTATTTGTGAATATTGCAGGACAGTACACACCACAAGTTATTAGTACTCCAAGTGTTGCCATAGGAGACACATTGAACTGGACAGAGATAAGTGGTAGTTTTGTTGCTAGTGGTAATGAAGCATATATAGCAATTGGAGATTTCTTCACACATTCACAGCATTATATCCAAAATACATATCCGACAAATTGCAACGGATTAGCGTATTATTATGTAGATGATGTGAGCGTTGAGGAAGTAGAAATTGCCAAAACTAAAAATGACACTTTAATATACTCTGGCGATAGTATAGTTATTGGAAACAATGCCAGCGAAGCAGCTTCTTTCCTTTGGCAACCAAGCGCTGGTCTAAATTGCATAAACTGTCCTAATCCAACAGCAAGCCCAAATGTAACTACAACATATACTGTTACAAAAACACAGTGTAAAACAATTACCATAGACGAAGTTACAATCACTGTGAGTCCGACGGGAATATTAGATATTGAAGGTCTCGAAACTGGATTAAAATTAATTCCAAACCCAACAAATGGCATTATAAATATTATCAGTCGATTTGATTTTGAGAAAGTTGAATTGTTAAGTATAACAGGACAAACTATGTTAACCGATATTTGTAACACAAAAACACACGTTCTCGAATTGAAGGATTTCAATGAAGGAATTTATTTTGTAAAAATTAGTTACCGAAATGGCACTGCGCTTATTAAAAAGATAATTAAGTTTTAGCAATATTAAATATTTTAAAATTTACGAATGTCTCTAACTGTGTATGCGGACACTTAAACTTTGTGTAAACTAAATGAGCCGCCTGGGCTATAACAGCACCTAAAACTTATGCGGGCGACATCAAAGCATTTGCAAATTCAAGGTCGCTCCGCGAAACATATTTTCATTTTGCAAATGCCTAGAAACATAGTATCTTTATTTAAACGTTTCGGTAGACGAGTGTTCCAAAACAGCACAAGTTCTAGCTGCAAACCGTTATAAGCCATTTTGACACCGAGACAGACAATAATAATTAAAAGAATAAGCATTAGTCTCCTAATTCTTATTTCGATTGTATTCATATATCAAATGATTACAAATTATTATATTTTCAAAATTCAGGACTCAAGAAAAGACTTTCTGGCCTCTCAAGATGAATTTATGAAGAAACAATCGGCCAAAATGAAATACGAAAACCAAGTGAACTTACTCTTTGAAAAAGAAAAATTTGACTCTGTTATTATAGTTTGCAATGAATATGCTAATTCTAATCCGGACAGATCAGAATTTGCATTCTATGATATTGCACAAGCATATCAGGGAAAGGAAAAAAAAGATTCTGCAATATACTTTTTTACAAAAGCAATAAATAAAAGTGCCTCTTATGTAAATGCTCTCGTTAATCGCGCTTGGACTTATTACGACATGGCAGAATATGAGAAAGCGGAACAAGACTTAATAAAAGCGACATATTATCGCTCGGACTTTTTCTATGACTTAGGTGTCATTCAAGAAAAGCTGGACAAACAAAAAGCAATTAAATCATACAATTCTTTTATCCGTGACAATAAAGACTCATTGTTTTGCGTAAAAAGACGTGACAGTTTATTGGGAACAATTAAAAACGGCTTATAACAGCACCTTTGCGTCAGCGGGCGGACGTATAAGTTTTTTGCTTACAATTTTGCCTGCTACGCAGAAAGTTGTATTTTCATGTAAGCAAAAAAGAGTACAGTAGTTCGGCAACTAATAAACATTGTGCGGGTAGAAAGCAGAGTGTTTCAAAGCCCGCCGAACGCAAAGCTCCAAAACGTTAGCAGTAATTGCACAAAAAATATTCGTTTGGTAGAAACATACTTTATGACAATAAAAGACCTAATAATTGATTTTCAAAATACTTCAAAGCTTGTTGCAGAAATCTTTTATAAAAAATATGGGACATTTGAATTATTATTACATGTTCGACACAAGAAAATAATTCCAAGAGAAGGCTCATTAGACATTATAAAAAAATATAAATTTCACGGAGGAGGTTTATTTGCAGAACTTCCTGAAGTGAAAATCGATTTTGACTTTGGAGAAGAGAATCGTGTTGACGGTTTTGATGCAGGAAGGTTGATGCTTTATGCCGAAAATAAAATGAGTTTGTACCCACAATACGTCAATAATGAGACACTAATTCAGACAGAGTTGGACAAGCTTGAAAAAGAAGGACAAATATACAAACCAAAAACTCATCCGGGTACCTCAAACTATTATTGGACGGTAGACACAAAAGCATGACTTACCCAATGTGTTTGCAACAACTGCTAACACGGGTTAGGCGCAAAGCGGGCATTATTTTTTTAATTTTGCAGTTCAGTAATTCTTTTGTAAGTTTGTTGTAGGTTGACAGTTTAGCGCATCGGAAACCCGCCCTGCGCCTATCCCGAAACCGTTATGCGGCATTTATGAAGACACTATACTATTCAATATTATTATTCGCCTTGACAATTAACAGTTGCACAAGTGACAAATCCGTGGAGACATTATCCTACGACAATGAACCTGCTAAGACAATATTTGAATTCCTTAAATGGTATAAAGACAACAATGAAAAAGTTAATTCAATTCAATTAATCAACAACCCATTACCTGACGACACAAGTTCATATTATACTGTAAATTATGACAGTACACAAAAGTACATTTTGGCGTTAAGTAAAAGTGGTTATCTATCAGACAACTACTTGAATACTTTATCTGAACATTTCAAATCATCAGACAAAGAATTAGCTAGAACAAAGCAAAATGAAGGACCACCATTTGGTTTCGACTATGATTACATAATGGACTCTCAAGACTTTGAATCCGAACTAGACTCTGTTAAAAAGAACACACATATTGTTTCAATGAGTATTGAAAAAGAAAGTGGTTATATATTAATAGACTTTCACCAAGGTTATAGAAGAGAATTTTATTTGAGTAAAGTAAATAGTAAATGGTTAATAGACAGAATAGGTATTAAATCATAAATAATAAACGACCGCATAACACACGCTAAGGCAACAGTTTGGCATTCGGCTTCGGCTTTTGCAAAAGCGGTCGCTCCGCGAAAGACAATTATTTTCGCTTTGCAAAAGTCCATTAAACATTTATCTTTGTTAGTAGCGTTTCGGCAGACAATGTTTCAAATCAAACCGTTGCTTAGCGCGAAAACGTTACCAGTAATGCACCCAGAAATCTCCGTAGAAAATTATTCGGTTGACAACAATGCTTTTTTTGAACAATTTAGAACATTAGAACAGGGTTTCATAGAAATAGTTTAGGGAAATAGAAACGGTTTTTAGTTTTTTATTTCCCTCCCCTTTTTGCGGGTTTGAAAAACCCGTATTGGCTATCCCTAATTTAGCACATTTGTTTTTCGCAAAAGGCTGCAAAAAACCAAATAAGCTAAATTCCATCCCTCAACAAATAGGTGTGCTTTCAGCACTATTTTGCGCATCTCGCGTCCGCTCAGTCAAAGGCGCAGAAGCCACAGGCGTGTGGCATTTAAAATATTTTTAGACAAAATTTATTACTTTTATTAATTAAATCTATTAACCTTCATTACAACAAAAACATTGACATGACAAAAGAAGTATTAATTAAGGAATACGTTGCAAACTATCCAAGTATATTCTTTAAAATACTCTCATTGCGATATCCTTTTTCAAAAGAGGAAATATTAAACTACGAACATATTTTGGACTTAGGTGGGGATGGCATTCAATTTAATCCATATGTAAATTTCGATGATTCGTTACGGGAATTTTTCGGAAAAAGACTATGGTTAATACGTGGTATACATAAATTTGAAGAATTCTCATCAATAGAAGAATATAAATCAAATTGGGGAGCAATTGACATTTATAACTCACTAGATAAGTTTAGTATGACAACCTATTCGGAAGAGTATAAAGATTTATATAAAGACAGAAATTTCTTTAACGTTGAGGAGATTGATTTAGAATATTTGAAGAAACATGGAAAAATATTAAATGGCTGGCACTGGAGATTTATCAGTCTAAATTACAAACACAAAATTGATTATGAGTTTCTAACTATTTTTTCAGACAAAATAAAACAAAATATTGTTTTCAGGCATCCAAATGTTGATTGGACAGATGTGAGGGTTTTTAATTTATTAGCAACATCGAAGCATATACGCAGTTATTGGCTGCCCTATGAAATTGGAATAAAACCATTAATGACATCAGAATTAATTGTAGAAATTATTGATTACTGTATTAAGAATCTTCCTAAAAAGATAAAAATCACTTGGGGTAACGATGAAAAACAAAAATATTTAATAAAAGTTTACGTTTTTGGAAAAGGTGATGATCAATGTATTTTAGATGGGTATTTTTATTCTACAAGTTCAGTAAAAAAAAATACAGAAATATTACTTTCTGAAGATATTTCGGTAAATCAATCTAATAATATTATTACATTCGTCAAAAATGGTGAACTAATCAATCCATTTGATTATTAAATATAGCCTATGCGTAGTCAAACCTTAGACTAAAATATTATAAAAGTATGGATATTAAACTAATAGAATATATAAGTGACAAATATGGAATTGTAAATCCAGATAATTGTACAAAAGAAGAAGCGGATAAAGTTTTAGAGATTTTTTGTAATGACAAGGGTATAAAAACTCTTAATGGTCTTGAAAACTTTAAAAATCTTGAAATAATCAAATTACCAAATAATAATATAATTGATTTTGACTTAAATCTATTTCCAAAATTAAAAAAATTAGATTGCAGCTTAAACCCAATTGAAAATATAAATTTGAGTCAAAATTCTTTACTAGAAGAAATTTGTTATTATGGTCTTCGAGGTAATAAAATAAAAGATATTGATTTTTCTGGCAATCCCAAATTAAAAAAAATTGAAGGAGGACAAGAACAAATTAAACAACTTGATTTTAATAATAATTATGAATTAGAAGAGATTGATATTAATCTCTCAAGTTACCTACGTTTTATAAACCTTAAAAATTGTGCTGCTTTAAAAAGAATTAAATTAATGGGCGTTTTAATTCCATATATTGATTTGACTCATAACAACAATTTAGAAAAAATTGAAATCAGTTATTTAAACGTTTTTAAGAGAAGCGAGGACGAATATGGTGATGGTTTTCCTAAACCAATAATTTTTGTGAATGAGAATTTTAATGAAAATCTAAAGAATAATCAAAACGGAATTTACGAATATTCTAAGTGCATGTTCATTACCGTAAAAAAGGAGTCAAAAGAAGAGGCGGCGTTAAAAAAGCTTGAAGGTTTAAAAGATATGATTATTAATATCCCTGAGGATTTTAAAAGCGAAAAAATTGCTCGATTTCACTATGAAATCATTGAAATATTAAAATAATCATAAACTAGGTCATTGAAATTATTTTCTGGAAATAATTCTATTGTAAATTTTTACAAATGATTTCATAAATAAGTCAATAATACTAGCAAGTTTATTCTTTTTTACATTTCTATTAATTGGTTTATGTTTAGTAGACTCAACTTTTAAGGTTTTTGCAAAATCAGATGTAAACATTAACTTTTGCAATTCGCTTAACACAAAATTGTAATATTTAAAATACAAGAATTCATTCCCTGTTTTTTTTATTAATTTGAACCCTAAAGTATAATTTTTAAAAGGTTCTAATGATTCACTTTTTAAAAAACTACTCATCAAATAATGATTTATGAAATCAGTATTTGCAGTTTTGTGATTACCTAAATCTGTAGGATTTGGTGGAGTACTATCAATATAGGATTTTTTTAATTCTTCCCTTCTATCAGAATCAAATACTAAGCTATCTACTAAGATTACTGATGTTAAATCTAATAATAGGCTTTGTCCATCATTTTCTATCACCGATTGAAATTCAGAAATATAATCTTCACTTAAAACACTTATTTCATTAAATTTATTATAACACTCAAGAAAGACTTTGGCTACAAAGTTCTTTTGTATTAAACTCTCTTCTGTATAAATTGCGTTCATTATAAAACTAAAATTACGTGATGATTTATAAATTTATTGAATAATATTTTAGAAAAAGTAATTGTTAATAAAGAAAACAATATCAAACATTGTAGTGACTTCTTAAAATGTTTTACACAGTTCCGTGGACATTACCTTTAGTTCAACCAACATTTTGTTTTTGCCGACCAGTGTTTTGTTAAAACCGTTCATTTTTGTTAAAACCTTTAACAATGCGGAATTTCTGTCAGACTGTAAAAGCTTTTCTTGCTACTGCAAACCGTTTTCTTGCAACAACAAATCGTTTTCTCGTAGCTGCAAATGCTTTTCTTGCTACTGTGAAAGATTTTCTTGTCGCTGCAAATTGTTTTCTTGCTGTCTGTTTTTTTATAATTCAACATTTCTACAATTTACTTCAATGCGGTATGAATTTATGTCAGACTGTGAAAGATTTTCTTGCTACTGCAAATCGTTCACTCGCTACTGTGAAAAGTTTTCTTGTGACTGCAAATCCTTTTCTTGTCGCTTTGCCAAATTCAGACCACTAAGCCGCCACGGTTTGCTGACCTGTGTGCATAGACCTAAGTGTTTAGACCTGTGTGTAATCTCCCCTACATTTTGCAAGCACATTTGGTCGCTTCTTTTTAAAGGAAGTAATTTATTTCTTGCGCCAAATAAGCTTGCAAAATGGCTCACGCTCCTCACAAGACGTAATTAGAACTGGCGGTTTTCCAAACCGCTTTCCCTATCGCGCTATAAAAAACTAAAAACTGTGTTCCAAAAAAAGCATTCGGCAACCAACTAACCGCATAGACGCGTTACTGCTTAGTTCGGCAGACACGTACCTGTGTGTAAACTGTGTAGGGTGCACTTCTGGTAACACACGCTAAGGCAACAGTTTGGCAGACATCAAAGCTTTTGCAAAAGCGGTCGCTTCGCGGGGACAATTATTTTCGCTTTGCAAAAGTCCAATAAGCAGTTATCTTTGTTAAACAACATTTCGGCAAGACACGGTTTCAAAACAAACCGTTGCTTAGTGCGAAAACGTTAGCGGTAATTATGAAAACTAAAACTGACAATGAATAAAAAGCTAATTTGCTCTGGGAAACTGACTTGCTTTTCTGAACAAGGAATGGAAGGAGGACAATTAGCTATTGCTGACACAAACTTTGTTAAACTTTGCGTTCCAACATACGGCTTTCAAGAAAATGAAAAAGTTTGGGATAATATTGACAATTCTAAAATTGGGATAACCTCCTACCCAGAAACATTTTTAGATGGTTCTTGGATACCAACAAGAGACCCTATCCTAGACGAACCTGATTATAGAATATCATCATTATTTTGCGGAGAAGAAAGAGGAGATTTCGATGCCGATAAAAGATTAATGAAAAAGTACAATTTCCGCATGAAGTATACTCAAGAAAAAGCGAACGAAATTTATGGAATTGGAAATTGGAAATTCAGGAAGCCTCACTCAGAAATTTTACTCAATAATGGAAACATTGTTATGATGGGAGGAACACCTGATTGTGAACCTAATAGACCGTATCCAATTCCACTTGCTAAGTTTTCAAGAGTCACTGTAAATTGGAATGACGGAACAAAAGAAACAAAGCGTAAGTCGGACACGCTACTTGTTGAACGCGGAAGTTATGAGGGACTACACATCTTAAAAGAAACTGACTATTTAGTAGTAGTAGATCATACCACAGGAAAAAAAATAATTGAAGGACAAATAAACTTAATTCCTCTGAATACCTTCAGTCAAACAATAAAAGGACATTTTGTTAATAGTGATTGGGAAAAATATTTCAAAGAACAATACTATGCTGAAATGTATAGAGAATAAAAATAACTACCGCTAACAGCAAGCAATCTCAATTTGCGCAGACGAAGTAATAGCTTTTGCAAAAGTTTCGCTAGAAAAGCTTTTCATTTTTGCAAAAGCAACAAACATTAGTATCTTTAAACAAACATTCGGTAGACAAGTGTTCCAAACTGCAAACTGGTCCTGCTTGCAAATCGTTAGCACCAATTTTAAAAAGGACACATTGACACAACAACTACTCAACTGGACAATTATTCTCACCTTAATCTTTGCGTTCACTTTTTGCAACGGACAGGTAAAAACAGGCACTCCAAAAGACAAACAAATCGTGGGTGGCCAATCAAAAATTATTAAAAATAATTTCTTACCCGATCTTGTCGAAGAATTTAAGTTTGTTCAATGTGGGTTGCAGGACAAGAAGGGAAATATGTGGTTCGGGACGGCTGGCAATGGCATCTATGTTTTTGATGGAAATTCCTTTCTAAATTTTACTCATAAATCTTTTGTTAATTTTTCCCTCAAAGAAGATTTGAATCATAACGATATTCTTTGTTGCATGGAAGACAAGAACAGTAATATTTGGTTTGGCACAAGGAGAGGGCTCATTAGGTACAAACCGTCAAAAGACAGGGCGGAGAGCAAAGACTTTACTCTATTCTTAATTCCTCAAAATACAATCAGTGGTTCCACTCGAACAAGACTACCTTACACTTTTCAATCTGGAGATAATTTTGTGTGGAGCATCTTGCAGGACAAGTCGGGAAAAATCTGGTTCGGGACGAGTAAGGGAATTTATATTCACGACCCCTCTGCAGATTACGACCAGGATGGACCGCTTTTTAGACGTTTTTTCGATAGCAATAGTCTGATAAACAACAATAATCTACAATTAATAGATATCTCGGTTATGCTGCAAGACAAAAACGGAAATATCTGGCTTTCTTCAGCATGGCATAAAGGTGAAGGCGCAGTACGTTACGATGGAAAGTCGCTGGTTAACTTTGACACCGACAGTACATATTCTTTTCGGTCAATTATTGAAAGAAAGAACGGAGATTTATTGTTTCTCAGCCCATTTAATGGCCTTTATTCGTACGATGGAAAAACATTTTCCAACCTCAATGAAAAAATTGGAATTAAAAGCGACACTCTTATTTCCATGATAGAAGACAAAAACGGTAAGCTATGGTTCGGACATATCAGCGACAATATCAAAAACGGTGGTGATGGTGGACTATGGCATTTTGATGGTAAATCTTTAAAATTATTTACAACTAAGGATGGCCTTAGCCACAACCATGTTATGTGTATGGTAGAAGACAAGGATGGGAATATTTGGTTTGGCACTCGGAATACCGGTCTGTGTAGCTATGATGGAAAAACATTTATTGACTATTCGGACAAATAATTTTTTCCTCATCGGACAGAAAAAACTGGTGCTAACACACGGTTTATTCTATTTGGGCATTCGGCTTCGGCATTTGCAAAAGCAGTCGCTCCCGCGAAAGACATTTATTTTTGCTTTGCAAAAGTCCAGTAACATAGTATCTTTGTTAGTAGCATTTCGGTAGACAACGGTTTCAAACCGCACTACTGGTAGCTCCAAAACGTTATAAGTAAGCCGTTGACAGAAATTATGGAAAAGACAATACAAATGGACGAATTCTCAGTAAAGACACGCAATATATTTGAGCCAAATAGACCCATATTTTCAGCTCTAATAATTTCATTCTTCCTGTTAACATTGACATTACTAAGTATAAATTTTTCTCCTTGGCACTTTTGGACAATATTGTTTTTTTTATTGATTTCCATCTTAATTTTATTTTGGGGACTTCTTTGTTTAATTTTACATAATTTAAAGAGTGACCTTTTACTAAATCGTAAATTAAGTTTGACATTTATTTTTAGTGGACTCATAAATATTGCTTTTGTCCTTATTTTTGCAATAATTTTGGACGGACGAATTTAAAAATCAGCCGCTAATCCACACGGTTTGCCTCAGCCTTGCAGACAACAAAGTAATTGCAAAAGCGGTCGCTCCGCGAAAGACTCCCGATAGCTATCGGGATATTTTCGCTTTGCAAAAGTCCATTAAACATTTATCTTTGTTAATACCATTCGGCAAGACACAGTTTCAAATCAAACCGTTGCTTAGCGCGAAAACGTTATAAGTAAGCCGTTGGACAGAAATTATGGAAAAGACAATTTTAATTCTTATTACGCTTTTACTATCTAAATTATTATTTGGACAAAAAGACAATAACTTATTTTTGAAATTACCATTTGACAGTGTTGTTTTCTATGACTTTGGTGGACAACCTGAAGACAAAATTATTTCAATCATAGAAAATAATGGAAAATTATCATTAAGTGTCAGAAAATCTATTAAACTGGACAGCGAAACAGCAAAGAAATTCACAAAACTCTTAGAAGAACCAAATTCATACAGCAGCTCAATTGCAACTTGTTTCGAACCTCATTTAGGTATTGTATATTATTATTTTAATAAACCAGTTGTGCATATTGACATTTGTATAACTTGTAATAAGATGTTTTCTAACATAACATTCAAAGGACAAGTAAGGGCTAAACACGACAAAAAAATTGGAGAATATTATGCTTTAGAAGGGTTAAGTAAAACATTTAGAAAAGAAATTAATACTTTACTAATTAAATACAACTTTTCACACCAAATCACAGAGTTGACAAAGTTTGACAAATAAAAATTAAGCTTTGTACAACGGCCAACTTATAACACACGCTAAATTCCAGCGGGGCGGAAGTATAAGGCATTTGCAAAAGCGGTCCCTTCGCGGGGACAAATATTTTCGCTTTGCAAATTGCTACAAACATAGTATCTTTGTCAGTAATATTTCGGCAAGAAAATGTTTCAAATCGCACTATGCAAAGCTCCAAAACGTTAGCGGCAAGTTTAAAGACAAAAATGAAATCAGTAATCATCATATTAGCAACAGTGATAATTTTTGTTTCTTGTGGACTCTCATCGGACATTTCTTCTTGCCTAGAAAATGTTTCTTCTAAAGATTTAGGTTTAGTATGGGATAGTGACGCCGTGATACTAAGTCAAAATAGATCAATAAATCGTGACATTTTCGAATTGACACGTAAGAACGTGAAAGGAGTTTTTTATGATAACGAAATTGGCCAAATCACTAGAAACCTAAATTATGGAACTTGCTTAGCAGACCTTTGGGATGGTGGATACGTTTCCGCAATAGCATTTACAGATACAGTAAATAAAGCTTTTATGTTATCAAAGTATAGTTGCACGGAAATAGAAAACTGGATATGTTATGGAGACTGCAATAAACTATTGTCTGATAAAAAAATTATGCAAATAATTATAGGACGTAATGGAGTGAAAATGATTAGAAGAAAAACCAGCCGCTAACACAACACTAAAGCATCTTGTAACAAAAATAATTTAAATTCAAAAAACATGAGCCATATCCCATTTCAAACCATTGATTGGACTTTAATAGAAAAAGTAGAATACAAAGGCCAAACTGGCAACGCTTATTGGCAAACCATTCAATTAGGTGGCTTACGAATTAGACTTGTAGAATACAGCAAAGGCTATTTAGCAGATCATTGGTGTCAAAAAGGTCATATTGTGCATTGCGTAGAGGGCTCGTTAATCACCGAACTTAGCACTGGAGAAAAGCTCCATTTACAACAAAATCAAGCTTATGTGGTATCTGATGAGTTAAGCTCTCATCGCTCCTTTTCCGAAAATGGTGTTAAATTGCTTATTATTGACGGAGAATTTTTGAAACTAACTAGTTAGTAATTTCGTACCTACAAAACTAGTTTTTTGTACATTTGGATACCATTAAAAACAATCAATACATATTAAGGTATTTTGTAAAAACAAAAATTGTATTGTTTTTGCTGTGTCTTGCATTCACGCATACATCTGCACAACAACCATCTTATTTTTCGTTTGCCGAAGAGCAATTTAGAGGCATTCAAATTTATGATGTGATTCAGGATAAAAATTTGAACTACTGGTTTGCTACCAACGAAGGTTTATTTTATTTTGATTACTATACTTACGAAAAAATAGAATGTGACAATGCTAAAGGTAGTTCGGTTTTTAACTTTGTGATGAATAAAGAAGGGGTTATTTATTGCCATAATTTAAATAACCAACTATTTGAAATCAAAGGAAAGCAACTACACTTATTTTATGAATTAAAAACTGACGAACAAACGCCGGATATAAACATAAGTATAGCAAATGATGAGAATATTGTGATAGGGGCGAAAAACATCGTTATCCTTAATAAACAAGGAAAAAGAATAAATCAATATCATGTTACTAAACACTATTTAGGGCCAGCATTTAAAAATCAAAATTCCGAAATTCAATTTCATTTGGATAATACAGATTCTATTGTTACTTATTCATCTGGTATATTTAATATACATAAAATTAACATCCTTACTTCCAATCAAAAAAGTGTACTAAAGTTTTATAAATTAGGAGATGAGTGTTACGCTATTAATTTAAAAACAAAAGAACAATATTCTTATAATCAACTTCATCACCAATTATCATTAACAAATCAAAATCCTTTATTTTCAAGAAGTGATTGGATAAGAATTTATGAAACTCCGAATGAACTATGGGTAGCTGGATCATTACCCGGCGTTAATTTAATAAGAGATAAAGTAACAACCGAAAATTACCCTATATATTATGGAGACTATTTTATTTCTGATGTATTTAAAGATAATGAAGGCAACATATTGCTAAGTACCTTTGACAAAGGTATACTTGTTATACCGGATACAAAAGTGCCAGATGTAATTCACTCTTTTTATGATGACCCAATTACGTCTCTATATTCTGACCAAAAATTAGGTTTAATAATGGGTTCATCAAAAGGCAAACTGATTAATTATTTAGAAGAAAGTATAAATACTATTGATGAAAAAGGTAAGCGACCTATTGAACAATTACATGGTAATAAAAACAGCAACTTGTTTTTACTAGATAATGGTAAAATTAGAGTGTATAATAAAGACACGAAAGTAATGGTTGATGTTATAGAAGCATCCTTAAAAGATGTGACCATTGGCATTGATAATCATTTTTACTTTGGAACTAATAGAGGTATTGTGAAGTTAAATCCTAGTTCGAAAGGAACATTTACTAATGAAAGAATAGCGTCTATGACACAACGCATTTATTCGTTAGAATACAATTTAAACGATAGCTGTTTATATACATCAACTGCTAGTGGATTTTATGTTATTTTTCCATCAGGAATTACTAAAAAAATATTAGTAAATAATAGTGATGTTTTTCCAAATGACCTACTGTATTACAACAACAATATATACGCAAGTACTAAAAAAAATGGAATTATTATATTACATAAGGGTAAAATTACAAATGCAATCAATCCTATAGTAAATGAGCATCTCGAAGCTCTTAAAAAAATAATTACTTACAAAAACACAATTATTGGCAAATCTACTAGCGGGTTATTTCAATTCGATATGAATGGTCATTTATTAAAATCAATTCATTCTACATTTGGGTTTTCATCAAAACGAATAATTGATTTTATTATTCATGAAGATCAATTATGGGTAAGTCATTCGGGCGGAGTACAAAAAATTGATTTAACCTATTCAAATAAAGAAACGAAAAAACCCATTATTCGATTAGATAAAATTAAAATAAATGACAGTATTCTGCATTCTTTCCAAACCTATGAATTAAATAGTGATCAAAGAAAGATTCAATATTTCTTTTCCACGCCAACAATAAAAAATCACGAAACAATAAGATATCACTATAAACTTGTAGGCCATGATGTTAACTGGAATATAAATAACTATGAATCAAATTCAATTATTTATTCGGCACTAGCTCCAGGAAACTATACATTTTATATAAAAGTCGAAAATCAAGGTCGATTTAGTGAATCCATCTCCCACTCGTTCTCTATATCTGCTCCATTTTATACAAGATGGTGGTTTATCTTATTGATTATTATAAGCTTTTTAGCAATAGTATATTTCATATACAGGTGGCAACTCAGTAGTCAACAAAAAAAATCACAGCAAATTAATGAGTTAAATGCATCTAAACTCACTGCTATTCAATCGCAAATGAACCCGCATTTTATTTTCAATTCGTTAAACTCCATTCAGGATTTAATTTTAAAAGGCGACGTAGAACATTCCTATTCTTATATTACTACTTTTTCTAATTTAGTTCGCCGTACATTAAATTATTCTGAAAAAGACTTTATTGATTTTGACCAGGAAATAAAACTATTAGAACTATACTTATCCTTAGAAAAATTAAGATTTAAAAAAGACTTCACATATACCATTAATACTAAAAACGTAGAAGATATTATGCTACCACCATTATTAATACAACCGTTTATTGAAAATTCATTAATACATGGATTATTACATAAAGAAGGACATAAAAACTTAAGCATCACTTTTGAATTAAAAGACTTGTTGATATGTGTAGTAGAAGATAATGGTATTGGAAGAGAAAAAGCTAAAGCAATTAAATTAAGACAACGTTCGGAACATGAATCATTTTCTGGAAAAGCGATTCAAAAGCGTTTTGAAATTTTAAGCAATGTGTTTGAAGGGGATTTTGGCTACGTGTATGAAGATGTGTGTGACAATGACGAAGTAATTGGAACAAAAGTCACACTATCAATACCTATCAAACATAAATTTTAATCTATTACTAAACAAAACAGGTAAGTTTATAAAATAAATACTATTAATTTAGAAACGAATAGTAAGTTTGAATTTGTGAACAAAATTAAAGCCATAATAGTTGATGATGAAGAAGGTGCAAGAGACGTGCTTGAAAACTTATTGCTACGTTTTTGTCCTGATGTAGATTTAATTGCCAAATGCGAAAATGTTTTACAAGCAGTAGACGTAATTAAAACACAGCAGCCTGATTTAGTATTTTTGGATATTGAAATGCCCAATTATTCGGGTTTTGAAATTGTAACGTTTTTCAAAGAAATAAATTTTGAAATTATATTTGTAACAGCCTACGATCAATATGCTATGAGAGCCTTTGAAGTTGCCGCAATTGATTACTTATTAAAACCTGTTGATATTGAGCGTTTAAAAAATTCAGTAGCAAGGGTAATTCAACAAAAAAACATAGAACAACAATCCCAAAGATTATCTTTATTAAGTAGCACTCTTGAAAGCAAACAACTTAAAAACATCGTTATTAGCGACAAAGGTCAACAAAACATAATTGCTATAGACCGTATTATTGCGATTGAAGCACAAGAATCCTATTGCACTATTCATACGTCTGATAAAACATTTATTGCTAGTAAAAACTTAAGGCATTTTGAAACAGTACTAGAAAAGATGCCTCAATTTTTCAGAGTGCATAAATCATGGCTCGTTAATAAGGATTGCATTAAACACTATTCTAAATCCGATTTAAGCATTCAACTCTCTAACGGTTTGATAACCAAACTCTCAAAATACAAAAAAGCGGAGTTTGAAGAAGCTATTGCTTCTTAGATTTGTCCATTCCTAAACTCAATTGGCTGTTGCTGAACAATCATTAATTTGAAGTGGTTTTTGATATAAGTTTGTTTAATATAAAATTAAATAAATATGAGAAAACTATTACTTTTTGGAACACTAATTATAATGTGTTTGTTTGACTTAAATAGTCAAACCTTGAGCTTCCCATTTACTAGTGCTTCTTTAGCTGGATTAACTCAGTTTGGAAGCAGTTTAACGCCAACACCCGACAGAATAAATGCCCTTACAAATGCTGTTGATTTAAATGGTGATTATTTACGCACTACCACTACATTTCAAGATTATAGCTTCACCACAAGTTTTTGGATAAACACATCAACTGTTGACGGAACTAAAAGAGTAATTATTGACCATAGCAATAAAAACTCAAATTTTGATAATAATAGTGATGCTGGCTGGTACACATACTTAAAAAACGGAAAAGTTGGTTTAGCTGCAAATTACTGGCACACTCACGACGTGAGTGGCAGTCCAGTTGTAGCATACACCGGATATGTTTATACAGAAGCACCAACAAGTATTGCTGATGGCTTTTGGCACAATATTATTGTAACTGCTCAAAGGTCACTCATTTATACAGCATCTTCAGAAAAAAGATATGTTTATTCAATTTATGTGGATGGCGTTTTAGCAAACACACAAACTGTATCTAGATTTACATCAAGTTTATCAAATGTTAATTGTGGTCTTGTAATTACAAATAAAGCTATGACGATTGCCAATAATGGTTCGTCAAACTTAACCGATAGATATCTAGATAAAATTGACGACATAAAATATTATACCAGTGTTGTAAATGCAACAACAATAACTAATCTAGCCAATGAAAACAGATGCAATACCCCATCAAATATTGTTTTTAGTGCGATAACCGCCAATTCTGTAAATATAGATTGGGATACAAATACAGACGCTTTAAACTGGGATATGATTTATGCTATCAGTGGTCAGCCTATGAATACAGGCACTTTAGTGCCTTCTATCGCTGTAAGTGATTATTCGTTAACAAGCTTAACCCAAAGCACTACATATGATGTATATATAAAAAGTAATTGCACGGGCTTTTCTGGTTGGTGGACATTACCAAATGCTTTCACAACATTATGCCCAAGTTCTTTTGCGAATGCCGTTGCTCAAAATTACACGGTGCAACTTAATAGTTTTGGGACAGCCTCAATTACAACCTCAAACATAAATAATGGATCATCAGTTGACTGCGGAGTTTTAAATATAAATTTAAGTAAAAACACATTTAATTGCTCCGATGTGGGAATAAATACTGTAACATTAACGGTAACCGATAATCAATCACATACATCGTCGGCAACTGCAAATGTTACCGTATTAGCGATTATTAATAATGAAACCTTAACTTACAATCAATCATCTATTTGCAGTGGCGCAACTGCTACAATAAATACAGCTAGTTCTGTGAATGGCATTAAATATTCACTAAGAGATGATGCTACAAATACTGTTATAGGTCCTCCAGTTATAGGGAATGGCAGTTCACTTACTTTCACAACAGGCGTTTTAAATTCAACCAAAACTTTTAATGTGATAGGTGAACTTCAAAATGGCGGTAATTATGCTTTAGATTTTGATGGTACAAATGACGTAGTTAATACAAGTATTTCAACTCCAGCAACAAACTCATTAACCTTAGAAGCATGGATTTATCCAAGAGCTACAACTGTGAAGAGAATAATTACAAAATTTAAAAATTTAGCTGCTGAAAGTGGTGAATTTATACTTGACACTTACAACCCAACCAATAACGGTAGAGGGTTGCGATTTTATGTTGAAGGTGCTGGTAGTGTAACTCATACTATAAGTGTAGCAAATGTATTAACCCTAAATGCTTGGAATCACGTAGCAACTACATTTAACAATGGTGTTGTGAAATTATATGTAAATGGTTTAGCAGTAGCAACTAACACTGCACCTTTCACATCTATACCAAGTAATACTACCACTGTTTGTTTTGGAGAAGATGCAACAATTGGTGCTTTAGAATATTTTAATGGGAAAATGGATGATATTAGAATTTGGAATACAGCCAGAACTCAAACTGAAATTGCAGGAAATATGAATAACTGTTTAGCTGCTAACGAAAGTGGTTTAATAAACTATTTTAAGATTTCAGAAAACACGGGCAATACTATTTCAGATTTAGTAACTAATACTACTGGTAATATGTCGGGGATGACTCCTGCGACTGCTTGGACAGCTGGCAATGTTAATTGTGGTAGTAATTTATGTGAATTTGAAATGACACAACTTATTACAGTAACTGTTAACCCTGCTCCTACTATATCTGTAAATAGTGGAAGTATTTGTGCTGGTAATTCTTTCACCATTACACCAAGTGGTGCTAATACATACACTATTCAGGGCGGTAATGCAATAATAACTCCTACAGCAAACACAACCTACACTGTTGCGGGCACAAGTGCATTAGGTTGCATATCATCAAGCTTTGCTTCATCAAGTGTAACAGTTAATTCACTGCCTATAATTTCAGTAAATAGTGGGAGTATTTGTGCTGGAAATACATTTACAATTACTCCTAGCGGAGCCAGTACATACTCTATCCAAGGTGGAAGTAATGTTGTAAATCCAATATCAAATTCAACTTTTACAGTTATTGGAACAAGTGCAGCAGGTTGTACCTCTAATACATTTGCTACTTCTAATGTAACTGTAAATGTAACACCTACAATTACTGTTAATAATGAAATCATTTGTTTAGGAAAATCATTTACTATTACGCCAAGTGGAGCCATTACGTATACTATACAAGGTGGAAGTGCTGTGAAAACTCCAACAGCTAATGCAAGTTATACGGTTGTTGGCACTAACTCCGTTGGTTGTGTTTCATCCACATTTGCTACATCAAGTGTTACTGTGAACATTTTGCCAAGTATTGCCGCAACTACAAACAATACATTAATATGCGTTGGCGAAACCGCCAGTTTAACAGCAAATGGCACTGCAACGTCTTATACTTGGAATACGAGCGAAACGAGCAGTATTATCGCAGTGTCGCCAATTGTAACAACAAATTATACAGTGACTGGAACAGATGTTAATGGCTGCGAAAATAATGCAGTTATAACTCAAGACGTTAGTTTGTGTACTGGAATTAATAATATAACAACTAATGATAAAAACATAAATCTTTTCCCTAATCCAAGTTCTAGTATTTTAACTATTCAAACCATTGAAGAGATTGAAGCAGTATATATATTTAATACTCTAGGTGATTTAGTTCGAACTGAAAAAACAAATACGTTCTCTGTTGAGCAATTATCATCTGGAATTTACATGATACATGTAAAAACAGAAAAAGGAATAAATACTTTGCGTTTTATTAGAGAATAATTTTAACTCTTATACCAAATAAAAAAGAGCCTATTCGCTAACTAGCAGATAGGCTCTTTTTTTCTTATTATATTAAAAATAGTTCATGACTTTGCACTCACGCCTAGGCGTGATGACAATTTTATTCTTCTGTCTCTCCTCCTAATTCTAATAATTTAATATCACCAATAGCATTGCCTGCAATACCTTTTACAGAGCCATAAAAATTAGTAGTATTTAATAATACTTTTTCTAATTGTTTTTCACGTTCCTTCCAAATTTTCGTCATGGCATTTTTTTCTTTTTGTATGCCATATTGCAACTCGGTAAAGCCTTCTACAATCGCTTCTATTTGTTGTCTAAATTCAGTGCCAGTTAAATAAGAATACAACAAACTCATTTTATCTCCTTTATTTTCTTGACTTGATTGCGCGGCGTGTATTTTTATTAAACTATCACGCAGCACAAATGCTAAAGATTTTATTTCTCTAAAATTACAAATCCATACACCATCTTTCATTCCAAAACGTTCCATGTCTTTTGGCATCGTCTCGGTTACAATCACTGCAATATCTGCTTGCGATGAACGCATATCATGTTTTAATTTATCTATCCAGTCCCCACCAAAAGCTTTCGTATTTTTACTTTCGTAAATAATTTTACCACATACTTGACCTAATGGGTTACGAACCGTATGAATGGCATCTGCTCCTTTTACACCCTTCCCTACTTCATCTATCGAATCAAATGGAAACGTGCTGCGTAATAATTCTTCTAAAATTAATTCTTGTACCTCGCCTTGCATTTGCATAGAGCCTTGCCCCTGCTTACGCACCATCTCTTCCGTTAACTTTTTTTGATCTTCCAATTGCTTTTTCAATTCCATCATTTGCAATTGGTAATCTTTTTCCTTAATCGAATTTTTTTCCAGCTCTTGTTTTTTAATTTGCTCAGATAATAATTCTCTTTCGGCTTGTAGCTTTTGTTGAAGCGTTAATTCAAATTGTGCTTCTTTATCTTGTAATTCTTTTGCCTTTAATAAAAATTGCAATTCCTTTGCCTGGCTATCTTTTAGTTTAGTTTCTTTTTCGCTTAACTCTTTATTGAGCATTTCCATTTGCAATTGCATTTCCGAAGCTGCTTTTTTAATAGCTTCCTGCTCTAAAACTGCTTTTTGTAACTTTACCTTTTCGGCAATAATTTTTTCTTGTTCTTCCTGTTGTTTTTTTAATTGCTCTAATTGCAATTCATATTGCTTTTCTTTATCCGCTAAATCTTTTTGATCTTTATTAAAACGTTCAACATAACGTGCTTTTATTTTAGCTTCAATTTCAGAAGATATTGCGTCGCCCAACTGAAATTCAGTTTTACAATTAGGACATTTAACAGTGGAAGAATTACTCATTGTATATTATTGGAAATTTGCCAAAGGCAATCATCTAAATTAATTCGTTTAATTTTTTGGATAATACTTTCATACCCTCTACAGCTGTAGCTTTGATAATGGTTAAGTTTTTAATATAATCTAAATTAAAATCGCCTGGATCTACTAAAAACTTAGGAATGTGACCTTCAATCACATGTATTAAATTAGCTGCTGGATACACATTTAAAGATGTACCTATTGTAATAAAAACATCAGCTTTTTCCGCCAACTCTGATGCTCTATCCATTTCTGGTACTGCTTCACCAAACCAGACGATATGTGGCCGAATTTGAGAACCTACCTCACACTTATCTCCGGCTTTTATTTCCCAGTGTTTTAAATCATAAACTAATTCATGCTTAGCCGTACTTCTACCCTTCATAATTTCGCCGTGCAAATGCAATACATGTTTGCTTCCCGCACGTTCGTGCAAATCATCAATATTTTGCGTAATTACCTGAACATCAAAGTGTTTTTGCAATTCAGCTACTAGATAGTGCGCTTCGTTAGGTTGTGCCTCCATGACTTGTTTTCGGCGTTGGTTATAAAAATCCAATACTAAATCCTGATTTTTAAGCCATGCCTCAAAGGTTGCTACATCTTCAATCTTATATTCTTCCCACAAACCACCAGTATCTCTAAAGGTTTTAATGCCACTTTCGGCACTCATTCCAGCTCCACTAAAAACAACTATCTTCTTTTTCTTCATTATCAGGTAAAAATAAACTTTAAACAATCTACAAACAAGTGTAAATTATATTTTAGCTTATCCTAAATTTACAAAAAATATAAACCACTATGAAATTTTTTATTGATACAGCAAATTTAGAGCAAATTAAAGAAGCACAAGATCTAGGTGTTTTAGATGGAGTAACCACAAACCCTTCGTTAATGGCTAAAGAAGGCATTAAAGGACAAGATAATATCCTGAAACATTACGTGGATATTTGTAATATCACTACTGGTGACGTAAGTGCCGAGGTAATTTCTACGGATTTTGAAGGAATGGTAAGAGAAGGCGAAATGTTAGCTGATTTACATCCTCGTATTGTGGTTAAAATCCCGATGATTAAAGAAGGTGTAAAAGCAATTAAATACTTTGCTGATAAAGGCATTAAAACTAACTGTACTCTTGTTTTTTCTGCAGGACAAGCATTATTAGCAGCTAAAGCTGGAGCAACTTATGTTTCTCCATTTGTTGGTCGCTTAGATGATATTAGCCAAGATGGTATGGATTTAATTGATGATATCAGAACAATTTATGATAACTACGGTTACGAAACAGAAATTTTAGCAGCTTCAGTGCGTCACCCAATGCATATTATTCAATGTGCTAAAATTGGTGCTGATGTGATTACCGCTCCATTAAGTGCCATTGCAGCTTTATTAAATCATCCATTAACTGATAAAGGTTTAGCTCAGTTTTTAGCAGATGCTAAGAAATAATTTGAATGCATTTTATGAAAAGCCTCGACTAATTTAGTTGAGGCTTTTTATTTTATCGTCTTTTAGTTTTGTATTTTATTATTAGGGCCTGTCGCTCAAATCTTTTGCAAGAGGCAGGCATCCGCCAGCTGTCGGACCGCTTGCATCCCTCACGCAAGACTACTATAGAAAAAAATGAAGGACATCCTAAAGAATGAAAAAAATCGATTTTCTGCGTTAGGGATTGAAGTGAAAATCCTTTAGCATCTTTTTCTGATGCTAAAGATTGTAACGAAAAGCCCAGCCCGCCGGCTGGCGGGAACGCACTAAAAATAACACGAAGAAAATTATAACTTATAATACACTACTTTCTTCGTTTCAAAAAACTCTTCTTCGAAATAATTTTTTAAATCATAAAAAACAGCTTTGTCATAATGATGACTGAACTCTTCACGAAGGTCTCCTCCTTTTAAATAAAGAATTCCATTTGGAAAATCATTAAAATTTTCTTTTAAAATCTTTTTACTAATCCAATTATAAAACTCCGGAAAAGCTGTTACTGCTCTGCTTACTATAAAATGATATTTATCGTTTATTTTTTCAGCACGCTCATGTTGTGCTGTTAAGTTTGTTAGTCCAATTCCTGCTGCTACTTCGGTTACTACCTTGATTTTTTTACCAATAGAATCTACTAAATGAAAAGTAGTTTCTGGAAATAAAATAGCTAAAGGAATTCCCGGAAAACCACCACCACAACCAACATCTAAAACTTTTGTGCCAGGTTTAAACTCCATTACTTTAGCAATTCCTAAGGAGTGCAACACATGACGTTCGAATAGTAAATCACTATCCTTACGAGAAATGACATTGATTTGCGCATTCCAATGCATATACAAATCATACAATTGCTCAAATTGTTGTTTTTGATGTGCAGTAATGTTTGGGAAATATTTTAGTATAATATCAGGCTTTACCATTATATTTTGTTTTCCTGATTTTTAAGTATATTCATTAATAAATCACGAGCTCTAAATAATTGTGCTTTTACGGTACCAACTGGCAATTCCATTTTCACGGCAATTTCCTCATAACTCATTTCGTCAAAATAACGCATTTTCACTAGCTCTTTATAATGTGGCTTTAATCTTTCTACCACATCGCGCAACATCTCTACCCTTTGTTTTTTGATGATATGTTCTTCAGGGTCTAATGTTTGAGATTTAATATTTTTAGAAAACTCTTGCCCTTCATCATTTTCCATTTTAGTATCTAATGATAAAGCAGTATTCTTCTTTTTATTTCTTAAAAAATCAATGGCATTATTACTGGCAATTTTAAATAACCAAGTACTAAAAGCATATGTTGGAGTGTATTGATCTAAACGTTTAAACGCACGCCCAAAAGCTTCAATCGTTAAATCATCAGCATCATCTTTATTATTACACATGCGTAACATCGTAAAATAAACCGATTCGCGATAACGTTGTAATAATTCGGCATAAGCTTTCTGATCGCCTTTATGCAAAGCCAACTGAATGAGCTTATAGTCATAAACAGCTTTGGTTGTGAGGTTTTCGCTTGGGTCTAGCTCTTCCATTTGTTTGGTTTATGAAATAATTTACTGATATGAAAAATTGGATACACAATTAATAAAATAATCTCGTAAAAAAATGATAATGCCCACAAATCAACTTCGTTTAGTTTCTTCGATGTTTTCTTAAAGATAATCATTTGAATTATAATTTTCAAAATAAAACCCGCTAAAGCAGCAATAAAAGTTGTTTTAAAAATTAAAACAGAAAGAAAAATCAAATGAAATCCATATTGAAAAGTGTAGCCTAATGTTATCTTCGTTCTGCTATTAGAGTTATAATGAGGGGCCGTAGTTAAATGACGTTGTTTTTGTCGTTTCCAATCTGTAAAATTTGTTTTGGCTAAAGAATAGGTAATAGCATTTGAAGAAACAACCACGTTGGTATTTTCTTGCGTAGACGCTTGATTGATAAACAAATCATCGTCGCCAGAAGTAATATGGTAATGTTTTGAAAAACCTTTTTGTTTGTAGAACAAATCTTTTTTATAGGCTAAATTACGCCCTACTCCCATATAAGCTTTACCTTTAATCGCCGCCGATAAATAATTAGTCGCAATTAAAAAAGTATCAAAACGGATTAATTTATTTAAGAAACCATCGTCTTTTTTATAAGCCCCATAACCCAACACAATTTCCTTTTTATTCACAAAACCAGAAGCCATGTCCTTTAACCAATTTTCGTTAGCAGGAAAACAATCAGCATCCGTAAATAGTAAATTATCATATTTAGTACCTTTAATACCAACCATTACCGCAAACTTTTTACCATGTTTGTAGTAATCATCTTCTTTAATGGTTACTTTTTTAAGATTAGGAAAAATCTTAGCGAATTCATCAATTACATTCTCTGTATTATCAATAGAGCAATCATTTACAACAATCACTTCAAATTCTGGATAATCTTGAACTAGTATTTTAGGTAAAAACTCCGTTAAATTATCGTCTTCGTTACGAGCACAAATAATAATAGATACAGGCTCTTGGGAAGAACTGGATTCAAGGGCTGTCGTTTTCAAATTACCAAGCGGCAACACATTAACAGCATAGTGAATCACAATGCCTATCAACGACACAAAAAAAGCAACCAACAAGAGTTCGTCTACTCCTATTTCAACAAAATCAGGAAAATACATATAGCAAAAATACCATCCCTATGGCTTGATAATTCAGTTATATTTGCATTTATTAAACAAAGAAATTAACAATGCTCTCAGGGATAAAAGCCGTAATTTTTGATATGGATGGAGTTATTATCGACTCTGAACCACTTTGGCGCAGAGCCATGATACAAAGTTTTATTGAAATAGGCATTCCGTTTAGCGATGAACATTGCCGAATTACTACTGGACTGAGATTTAAGGAAGTAGCTGAATTTTGGTTCAAAAAGCATGGAATTACTCATATTACTGTGGATGCATTTGATGAATTAGTCATAAATCGACTATGCGACTTATTAAAACAGGAAGGCAAAACCATGAAAGGGGTTATAGAAGCCTTACAATTTTTAAAGGAAAAAAACATAAAAATAGGTATAGGAACTTCCTCAAATACCAAATTGATGAATACGGTAGTAGATGTTTTAAATATCAGACATTATTTTGATGAGTTATGCTCCGCAGAACATATGACTTATGGTAAACCTCACCCGATGGTATATTTAACTTGTGCCGAAAAATTAGACATTAGCCCATTAAACTGTTTAGTGATTGAAGATTCGGTAAATGGTATTATTGCCGGGAAAGCAGCTCAAATGAAAGTAGTAGCTATCCCTGAAGACATTAATAAAAATAACCCAAAGTTTAGTATTGCAGATTACAGTTTAGAATCTCTTTTAGAAATGCAAAACTTTTAATCCATACAAGCTCTCAAAAACTGATTTAACGGCAACATTGCTTTAAAAACTTTAGCAGCATATGTAGGGAAGTTTTTATCCATCACTTCACTATCTTTTAAATGATGCATCACAATAAAATGTTTGTTTTGTAATAAAGCCAATTCAGGATGATCTTTTGGATAACCTTTAGGAGCAGTTTTTAATTTATCTTCGGGAGACAATTCCTTGAAATAGGTTTTAAAATCTTTCGCATTTAAAATCTTTTTAAAGTCTGCCGCATTGTAATCAATCTCTTGTCTTATTTTAGCTAAAACATCTGGTTGAGGCATATAACAACCGCCAGCTAAAAAACATTTGCCTGGTTCGATATGCATATAGTATCCAGCACCCATATCCTTTTTTCCACCAGGATTGATACTAGCCCCCATGTTTAATTTATAGGGAGATTTATCTTTGCTAAAACGTATATCCTTGTTTATTCTGAACAAACATTTTTTTGCTTCTAAGCCAGCTAATCCCTTATCAAATGCTGCACTCTTATCTATTACCGATTTTACTACAGCTACAAATTCTTCTTTACTAGTTTCGTATGTTTTACGATTAATATCAAACCACTCTTTGTTATTATTTTTAGCTAATTGTTTTAAAAATTTAAAGGTTGTTTCCATAATTATTATTGATCTATATTTTCAGTCAATTTTTTAAAGAATTTAAAATGATCTAGAAATTCTTTAGCGATAATTCTTAATAATGTATAGCAGGGAATTGCCACTACCATTCCCAACACTCCGCCAAGTGCTCCTGCCATTAAAATCACTAAAAATATTTCGAGCGGATGAGCTTTTACCGTATTTGAAAAAATAGTAGGTTGAATTAGCATGGCATCAACCAAATTTGTTCCAATTAATATCACAACAATTTTTGTAATTGTGGATGTAATTAATTCGTATTGATTAAATTCGATACAACCACTAATGCCTAAAAAAACAGCGAAAAACAGGGTAATAATTGGGCCAATGTATGGTATCACATTCATCACACCCGCTAAACAACCTATCACCAAAGCATTTTTAATTCCAAACATCCACATTAATAATGTTACAATAAAACTTACTAAAACCATATCTATAAATAACCCAATGAAATACTTACTCAACATTTTCTGAGAAGTTCTATAGATATCCAACATCTCTGTTTCATAGGCAGAAGGAGTAATTAATAATAATGCTTTTACCACCATTTTTTCATCTTTTAAAAAGAAAAATGTAATAAATAAAACAGAAAATAAACCTCCCAAAATAGAACCCGTGTAAGATATAGTATTATTAAAAACCGAACTTACATTTTGAAAATTTAAAAAGTGACTCACTTGTTCTGTTACACTCGTCATAATCTGCTGCTCTGTGCCAAAAGATAAAAGCGTTGTTTTTAGAGCTGGATAATAAATAAAAACATTATGCATCACATCATGCAAATTAGAATTTGACAAAAATGTAACTTGAGAAATTAAAGGTGGTAAAAATGTAACACCTATTATATATATAACAGTAAAGAAAAACCCTATAGTTAATAGCGCAGCAATAGAGTCACTTATTTTAAATTTACCTATTTTAATTTTTGAAATGATATTTACAAATGGCATTCCTAAAAGCGCTAAAACTAGGGATATGATTAAATAGATAACCACATTAGTAAATAAATATACAAAAGCAATAGTTGCTAATAAAGTGATGATGGGGATACTATACTTTTTTAAACTCATTCCTTAAAATTACAAAAAAGGATTAATCTGTAGCAACTCTATTTCTTAAAAAACCTAAATCCAAGCTTATAACGCCTTTAAGGCTAGGGAAAAAGAAGTATTGCCTTATTTAATAATCAAATTACAGTATTCTTGTGTCAAATATGCAAAAACTACTGTTAATGCTTTCTTAAAAAAACGTTATTGTTGGTTTAATTAGGATAAAAGTCATAAAAATGAAAAAAAGGTTAGTGCATATTTGTTTATATTTGATATCTAAATTTGGCGAATTAATAAACCATGAAAAAAACTAAAATTCCGCATATCAATAGAGAAATAAGTTGGCTTTCATTTAACGAACGTGTCCTTCAAGAAGCCTCTGACCCTTCCACTCCGCTTATTGAACGATTGAAGTTTTTAGGGATTTTTAGTAATAACCGTGATGAGTTTTACCGTGTACGTGTTGCTACCATTAATCGTTTAACCAAACTCGGAAAAAAAGCCATTGATATTTACGGTGATGATCCAAAAGAACTATTGCAAAAATTACAAAGAAAAGTCATTGAACAACAGCAAAATTTTGAAGAAATATATCAAGAATTACTTCATGAATTAGCTAAAGAAAATGTTTTTATTATTAATGAAAAGCAATTAAATCAAAATCAGCAACAATTTGTAAAAGATTTTTTTCATAATCAGGTAGAAACGAATTTGTTTCCTATTATGGTAGATGAAAACAAGCCTTTTCCATATATGAAGGATAAATCGGGCTATTTATTCGTTCGATTAATCTCTACGGTACAAAAACAAAAAAACAAATATGCTTTAATTGAAATCCCGTCCCGTACAACAAGTCGTTTTATTATTTTACCTCAAGAAAAAAACAAAAAATACATTATCTTATTAGACGATGTTATCAGGTACAATGTACACGAAATGTTTTCTGTTTTTGGTTATACAACCAAAGAAGCCATCAATATTAAATTAACTCGAGATGCGGAATTAGATATTGACCAAGATGTAAGTAAAAGCATGCTCGAGAAAATTTCTAAAGGAGTAAAAGATAGAAAAAAAGGCCAGCCTGTTCGTTTTGTTTATGATAGCACTATGAGTAAGGAAATGTTAGCCTTTATCATGAAAAAATTAGGAATGGATAAAAAAGATAACGCTATTCCGGGTGGACGTTATCATAATTTTAAAGATTTTATTGGCTTCCCTAATATTGGAGAAAAAAAATTGATGTATGAGCACCCTCGTCCATTAAATCATAAATATTTATATAACATTAACACAAGTATCTTAAGTGTGATTAAACAAAAAGATATTTTGTTGCATTATCCTTATCATACATACGATCACACTATTACACTTTTGAGAGAAGCATCTATTGACCCAACGGTTGAATCTATCAAAATAACATTATACCGTGTCGCTGATTCTTCAAAAATTGCCAATGCATTGGTTAATGCCATTAAAAACGGAAAAAAAGTAACCGTTTTAGTAGAGCTTCAAGCTCGATTTGACGAGCAAAACAATATCTATTGGGCCAATAAACTGCAAGAAGAAGGCGCCACTGTTATTTACGGTGTACCCGGTTTAAAAGTACATAGTAAGCTATTTTTAATTACTACCCGAGTAAGAGGAAAAGAAATTAAATATGCACACATTGGTACAGGTAATTTTAACGAAAAAACAGCTCGTATATATACCGACTTTAGTTTATTAACCGCTGATAAAAATATAACGGATGAAATCTCAAGTGTATTTGATTTTTATGCTAATAATTTCAAAACAGGCGTATACAAACAATTAGCCGTTGCGCCATTTTTCATGCGTCAAACCTTTGTAAATTTAATTGACAAAGAAATATCGAACGCTAAAGCGGGAAAACAAGCGTATATGATTTTAAAAATGAATAGCTTAGTAGATAAAGATATGATTGAAAAATTATATGAAGCATCTCAAGCGGGCGTTCAAATCACCTTAATTGTAAGAGGTATTTGTTCTTTAGTAACAGAAATAGCAGGCTATAGCGATAATATTAAAGCGTATAGCATTGTAGATAAATATCTGGAACATGCACGTGTATTTATTTTTGCAAACGGTGGGAATGAAAAAATTTATATAACATCTGCCGACTGGATGAGTAGAAATTTAGACAGCAGAAGTGAAGTAGCCGTTCCTATTTTAGATACTGAAATAAAAAAACAAATTAAAGACATCATCAATATACAATTATCTGGAAACACTAAGGTTCGAATATTGGATAGATTGCAGCAGAATTCATATAAAAAAGCGAAACCTGGCGAGCGTAAAGTTCGAGTGCAAGATGAAATATACAATTATCTCAAAAAAGACAAAGAGGCTTATTTAAAACCTAAAACAAAACCCACTACTAAATCACTTTCTTCTATATGATTTTTGCAGCTGTTGATATTGGAAGTAACGCTATGCGTTTGTTATTTTGCAGAGCTTATGATGTAAATGGGAAACCTCATTTTAGTAAGGAAGAATTAATTCGTTTGCCAATTCGTTTGGGGGAAGATGTATTTTTAAACGGAAAAATCTCTGATAAAAAAGCTGAAAAACTAATTACCGCCATGCGTGGTTTTAGAGAATTAATTAAAGTTTATGAAGTTGATGGCTATAGAGCAGTTGCTACTAGTGCTATGCGTGATGCAAGTAATAGTGCGGAAATTATTGCTCGTATAAAAAAAGAAGCTGATTTAGAAGTTGAAATTATTGACGGTAAATTAGAGGCTCAGTTAGTATTTTCAAATCATATTGAAGAACTATTAAATCCTAAACATTCGTATTTATACATTGATGTGGGAGGTGGTAGCACGGAATTAACGTTATATAGTAATCATAAGGTAATTGCTTCTAAATCTTTTAATATTGGGACCGTTCGTATGCTTTTAAATAAAGTAGAAAAAGACGAATGGGATTTAATGAAAGAATGGATTAAAAAGTCAACGTTTGGCTATAGTCCTTTAAGAGCAATTGGATCGGGTGGAAATATCAATAAGATATTTAAGATGACCAAAAAGGAAAATAAAAATTTAAGCTATCAAAAATTAAAAGGCATTAACGATATGCTAAATTCCTATACCTACGAAGAACGCGTGGAAGTATTGGGATTAAAACCTGATAGAGCGGATGTGATTGTTCATGCTTCAAAAATATTTATTACCATTATGAAAACAGCTGACATTGAAGATATTTTTATCCCTCAAATAGGTTTATCAGATGGTATTGTTCATGATTTATACGATAGGGCAAAAGCTAAATAGATTTATTTCTCTGCCATATAAATAGCCGCTAAACCTAGTCCAACAGAACTAAAGTTTGCTTTTTTGTAACCTACTTTTTCAAGAATTGCCGTAAAACGTTCGTTATCAGGGAACGCCTTAATGGATTCTGGTAAATAAGTATAAGCACGGGTATCTTTAGAGAACATTCTTCCTAAAGTTGGTGTAATATATTTAAAATGAAATTTATAAAATTGTTTCACTGGAAATTGGCGTGGTGATGAAAACTCCAAAACACACAGCTGCCCACCTGGTTTTAAAATACGAAGCATATTAGCTAATCCCTTTTCTAAGTTTTCAAAATTCCTAACGCCAAACCCCACTGTAATAGCATCCATCGAATTGTCTGGCAAATCGCAAGTTTCTGCATCACCATATTGTAATGTAATTGTTTTATCGAGATTTAATTTTTGCAATTTTTCTCTCCCAAACTTCATCATCCCTTCGCTAATATCAATCCCTATAACCTTAGTTGGATTTAATTTCATCGCTGCGATAGCAAAATCACCAGTACCAGTTGCTACATCTAAAATATGTTTTGGTTGTTTATCAGCAATTAATTTAATGCATTTCTTTCTCCAACCTTTATGAATACCTAATGACAATAAGGAATTTAAAAAATCGTAACGAAAAGCAATATTATCAAACATTTGAGCAACTTGCTCTTTTTTTGATTCGGTGTTATTGTATGGTGTAACTGGGTTCATTTTTATTTTGTATTTCAACACAGAGAAACAGAGTTAAAAGAGTTCACTGAGTTAATTTTTATTTAAATCTCCATTGATTTTCCTTCTTATTCCATCTTTAAGCAACATAACATTAAAGTTTATTAATAAACCTAATTTCTTATTTGATAATTTAAGATAAGTAACTAATTGAGCTTCATGAATTGGTAATATAGATTCTACTGATTTTAACTCTAATATAATCTCATCTTCTATCAGTAAATCGATAATGAAATTTTTATTTAATCTTCTACCTTTAAAATGAACAGGAAGTTCAACTTGACTTCTTACTTTAAAACCTTCCTCTTCTAAAACTGAAATCAAACATGTTTCATAAACAGATTCCATTAAACCCGGTCCTAACTCTTTATGTACATCAATACAACATTTAATTATTTGCTCCGTTAAAGAATTATATACTGTTTCGGTTAAACTCATCACTTTTAATCCTCCTTTGTGAACTCTTAATCTCCTTAACTCTGTGTTGATTGTTCAATAATTATTTTACAAAATCCAACTTCAATGCCTCTTCTAATAACTGTTCTTTACTAACAGGTACAACGCCAATTTGTTCACACACTAAACCACCTGCTAAATTTGAAATAGCAGCCATAACTATAGGATTAACATGTAGCGCCACTAACAGGGCAGCCACACTGATAACAGTATCCCCTGCTCCACTCACATCTGCTATGCTGCGTATATGAGCTGGAGTATGGTGTTTTTCGGAGCGAGAATTAATAATCACTCCTTTTTCAGCCAGGGTTACTAATGCTGTATCAAATTTTTGTTTTACTCTAAAGCTACTAATAGCACGTTGCAATTCATTAATATTATCTGAACTAATATCTAATTTTAAGCCTTCGCGTAATTCCTTTAAATTCGGTTTAAATAAAGTCACACCCTTATATGCGTTAAAATTTTTCTTTTTAGGATCCACACACGTAGGAATTCCCTTACTCTTTGCTAACTCTACAACTTTTGAAATTAATTTCGGAGTAATTAAACCTTTATTATAGTCTTCAAATAAAATGACATCTATTTTATCATGTTGAATGATATAAGAAATTAGGGTGATTAATTGTTGAGTTTCCGCAGGCGCAATATCTTCTTCAATTTCTTCATCAATACGCAACAATTGATGATTATTACCTATCACACGAGTTTTCTCTGTTGTAATTCTATCACGAGATTTTAAAATACCTTTCTGACTTAATTTTTGCGTCTTTAATAAATCTAAAAAAGATTGTCCATCTTGATCAATACCAATAACAGAACATAAAATAGGATTTGCTCCCATCGCTTGAATATTTAAAGCGACATTAGCAGCGCCACCTAAGCGTTTTTCTTTTTTGTGTACTGAAATAATTGGAACTGGTGCCTCGGGAGAAATACGATTGACTTTTCCCCACATATAACTATCAATCATCACATCACCTATAATTAATACGTTTAAATTGCTAAACGATTTAAACATTTCACGAATGTGTTCTTTTTTTACAGATAATTTTTTCATTTTTTAAATAGTTGTTTGAAATTTGTTGCTAGTTTTTTGATATTTCCAACAACAAAAAACTAAAATCTTAACTCAATTTACTAATTGCCTCTTTCATTCTTTTTAAGGCCTCGGTTAATTTATCTTCAGAAGTTGCATACGAAAAGCGAATGTATTTATCGTCGCCAAAAGCTGCTCCCGGTACTAATGCCACATGAGCAACGTCTAACAAAAACATAGATAAATCAGTCGCATTATTAATCGTATATTCATTATATTTTTTTCCAAATAAAGCTGATACTTCAGGATAGACATAAAATGCACCATCTGGAATATTCGTTTTAAATCCTGGAATTTCTTTCATTAATTCTAAAACTAAATTCCTGCGCTTTAAAAAAGCATCACGCATGTAGTGTGTGCTTTCTGCTGGCAATAACATAGCAGCATGCATGGCTTTTTGAGTAATGCTACAAGTGCCAGAAGTAAACTGACCTTGCATTTTATCACAAGCTTGTGCAATCCATTTTGGAGCCGCCATAATTCCACCTCTCCAACCTGTCATGGCAAATCCTTTTGATACACCATTAATGGTAATTACTCTTTCTTTAATGTCTGAAAACTGAGCCATACTTTCGTGACCACCAACAAAATTAATATGTTCGTAAATCTCGTCGCTCATAATATATAACTCATCATGTTGTTTTACAACATCTGCAATCGCTCTTAATTCTGCTTTACTATAAACAGAACCTGTTGGATTACAAGGTGTGCTAAACATCATCATGCGCGTTTTTGGTGTGATGTGAGCTTTTAATTCCTCTGCAGTAATTTTAAAATCATTCTCTATTGTTGTGTCGATAATTACTGGCACACCACCTGCCAATTTTAAAATTTCTAAATAACTAACCCAAAAAGGTGCTGGGATAATTACTTCGTCGCCTGGATTAATTAAACATAATACCGCGTTAGCAATACTTTGCTTAGCACCTGTAGATACAACGATGTCATCAGCCGTGTAATCTAATCCATTATCTCTTTTAAATTTATGAGCAATTGCCTCACGCAACTCAACATAACCACTGACATGTGTGTAATAGGTGAAATCTTCGTTTATTGCTTTAATAGCTGCTTCTTTAATAACGTCGGGAGTTTTAAAGTCGGGCTCACCCAAACTTAAACTAATAATATCAATACCTTGCGCTTTTAATTCACGGCTTTTACGGGCCATCGCAATTGTTTGTGATTCTGAAATAAGATTTACTTTATCTGATAAATGTGCCATATGGTACGTTTTAAAATGCGTAACAAATCTAATAAATACTATAACAATTCAAACTTATTTTTGATTAAATTATCAGGTGAATTGTTATAAACTTTGCTTGCCAAAAAACATTAAAATAGTTACTTTCAAACAGTATAAACGTTACATTTAGTAAATCAAATCATCTTTTGTTTAATCCTCAAATTGACGTATTAAGTATGAACTATTGGCTTATAAAATCAGAACCCTTTAAATATAGCTGGGACCAATTTAAAAAAGATAAACTCACCACTTGGGATGGCGTGCGAAACTACGCAGCTCGCAACAATCTAAGAGCCATGAAAAAAGGTGACTTGGCCTTGTTTTATCATAGTAACGAAGGCCTGTGTATTGTTGGAATTGCAAAGGTGGTGAAGGAAGCTTTTCAAGATCCAACTACAAAAGAAGAAGCTTGGGTAGCAGTAGAATTTGCTCCTTTTAAAGCATTAAAAACACCTGTAACGTTAGCTCAAATTAAAGAAGACGAATATTTAAAAGAAATGCAGTTAGTGAAATTACAGCGTTTGTCTGTTGGCATTGTAAAACCTGAAGAGTTTGATAGAGTTTGTATGTTGGGAGGATTATAAAATTTAACCTAATATTACACCAATTGAAATCAAAAAATAAGAAAATTATAAAATCTATTTAAATGAAACATCTATTATCCATATTAACATTATTCACCTGCTTAACTGTAACAGCTCAAAAAGGTCAATTTCCTAAACTTGATGGGCATACTTTAGAAGGAAACGCAATTACTGTCCCTATAGCTGGTACCAAAAAATTTACAATTGTTGGCATTTGCTATAAACGTTCTGCCGAAGAAGATTTAAAAACATGGATACAACCCATGTATGACATTTTTGTTGCAAAACCAAAAGGTACAGATTACTTTGATGTAGCAAGTTACTTTGATGTGAACTACTACTTTATTCCCTTAATTAGTGGCTTTAAAAAAGCGGCTAATGATTTTAAAGAGGCTACTCAAAAAGATTTATGGAAAAATGTGATAGATTGCGATACCGATATTAAATTACTGAAAACACAAATGAAACCTGCAGATGAAGGCGTACCATACTTTTATGTGATAGATACCGCTGGTAAAATTGTGGAAGTTGTTTCTGGAAAATATTCTGAAGCAAAAATGGATAAAATTCAGGAAGCGATTGACTAATTATTTAATTAAACCTAAGCTAGATATTTTATTATCGAAAGATAGATTGGCATTCCAATCGTAATATTTATTGGAAAGGTAATTGCTAATGCCATTGGAATATAAAGACCAGGATTTGATTTTGGTGCAGCCAACTTCATGGCTGCTGGAACGGCAATATAAGATGCGCTAGACGCTAAAACAGCAAACATAAATCTATTTCCTACATCTTGGGTAACCACTTGACTTAAAACGGCTATTAAACATCCATTGAACAAGGGAATCACTATGGCAAAGAAAAACGGAAACCATCCATTTGATAGAAATGCAGACAATTTTTTTCCACTAACGATACCCATATCTAAAAGAAATATGGCTAAAAATCCTTTGAAAATATCGTTTGTAAAAGGTTTAATGCCTTCTGCTTGTTTTGCATTAGCTAATAAACCTATTATCAAACTTCCCAAAATCAATAAAACACTTCCATTAGTAAACGAATGTTTAACAACTTCTAATTTATTTACAGAACTTGATTCCTCCTTATTGTAAATAGAAATTAAAATTAAACCTGCGATAATAGCAGGTGATTCCATTAAAGCCATAATAGCAACCATGTGGCCGTGCAATTGAAGTTTTTCGGAATCTAAATACGATACTGCCGTTACAAACGTAACTGCACTAACTGAACCATAAGCTGCAGCAATTGCGCCTGCATCAAAAATATTTAGTTTTCTTTTCAAAATAAAAAATGTATAAACTGGAATTAATAAAGAAATACCAATACCAAACAACATCGACCAAGCAATTTCAGTTGAAAACGATTCATGCGACAATTCTTGTCCTCCTTTAAAACCAATTGAGAACAACAAATACAATGAAATAAATTTTGAGGAATTTGCTGGAATTTCTAAATCGCTTTTAAGTTTAACGGCAATAATCCCTAAAATGAAAAATAAAAATGCTGGGCTTGATAAGTTGGATACTAATAAATCTAAATTCATACGTCTGTTTTTCTATATTTTTTTGGTGAAAATTCTCTTAATATATTTTAATAACTATCTCTCTTTTTCGAATAAAAGTCTCATTCCTAAATGAGTTTCATTAAACACACCTCTATCATAAGCTAAGTGACCATTAACGTAGGTTTGAATCACTTTACTATTAAATGTGTAATTATCAAATGGAGACCAACTACACTTATATAAGTTTAAATCAGGAGTTGACTTCCATTGGTGATTTAAATCAACTAAAACAAAATCAGCAAAATATCCCTCTCTAATATATCCTCTATCCACCATTCTATATATTTCAGCCACATGGTGACTTGTTTTTTCAACAATTTTTTGTAATGAAAAATAACCTTGATGATACAATTCCAATAAAGTAACTAAAGCATGCTGAACTAAAGGTCCGCCAGATTTACTTCGAAAATAGTTACCTTCTTTTTCAGATAGTAAATGAGGTGCATGATCAGTCGCTATAATATCAACTGAATTATCATTCAATGCTTTAATTAAACCCCATTTATTGTTTTCAGATTTTATAGAAGGATTCCATTTAATGAGGTTACCTAATCTATCATAATCTTTATCAGTAAACCACAAATGATGAACGCAAGCTTCAGAGGTAAATCTTTTATCCCTTAGTGTCCCATTATAATTAAATAAATGAGTTTCACGTTCAGTAGAAATATGATAAGCATGAAAACGTGTATCATATTTTTTTGCAATGTCAACTACTCTTTTAGTAGCTTCAAAACATGCATCCTCACTCCTAATTAAAGGATGACAATTTGCCGGAACATCAACTCCATACTTTTCTTTATATAAACTTGTATTTTTATTAATAATACAGTCATCCTCACAATGCAATGTAATTAAAGCATCTGAACGAGAAAAAAGTTGCTCTAAAAACTCAGGATAATTTGCTAAGATGCCATCATCCGCATCAAAATATAAACCATCATCCGTCAATCCACAAACTGTTTCATTATCAATTTTTAGTGCCTCTTCAAGATTATGCTTTGTAATACCCATAAAAAAAGAGTAATTAGCTAAAGAACTATTTTCAGCAATAGTGTATTTTTCTTCTAATAACTCTAATGTTATTGTATTAGGAATCGTGTTAGGCATATCCATAAAAGATGTAATGCCACCTGCAACAGCTGCCCTTGATTCAGAATAAATAGTGGCTTTATGTGTCAAGCCAGGCTCTCTAAAATGAACCTGATCATCAATAAAGCCAGGAAATAAATACAAACCTTCAGCATTAACAACTTTGACATTGTCAATTGGTGGCGTAATATTTTTTGCAATTTTTTCTATTCGTTTATCTATGACTAAAATATCTGAAACAAATATTTTGCCTTCATTTACAATCGTTGCATCTTTAATTAAAACTTTTTTCATATAATTTTAGGGATTACAAATATCACAATACATCGGGTCTTCAGTAAGAATACTATTTGGATAAGACCTTTCTTCTGCATGATGACATTTTTTACATTGATAAAGATGTGCTAAAACAGATCTAGTTTTAAATCCACACTGATTGCAAGGCAATCCGGTTTTAAAATCGATGATATCAAATCCAATCGTCTTACACTGTGGACACACACTATTGATTTTACTAATCAGCTTTTCAAATACACTCTCTATAACTAACATTCGGCTAGGGTTATAAAGGGCACGCATGTCTGTTTCAGCAAATACAAGAGAGTATTTATTTTTTAAAAAACTATAAGCGATGAATAATTGCTCTTCTGATACAATTCCTTTAAAAATATCTTGTTTAGAACCTTGATCCTTTCGCAATATCATCGCATGTGAAGGAAAATGACAATCCGATGCAAATTTCAATAAATCCTCATAAGTGTCAACAAATCTTCCACAAAAATTTGTACTCATACTTGTGACACTTGCAACAATTTCTATTTGATTTTGCTTGTCGATAAAAATCGCCATTTCACTATCAACTGGAGTAAAAATAAGTTGTGGGTGAGGTCCAAAAGAGCCTTCATTTGCAACAGCTAAATCAGAACCTTCAAGATCCATAGCTCTTAAACATTTATCTCTTAGTGTGGTAAGTGCATCGTCTCTTCGTTCAACTTCTCCAGTAAAAGTACCCATTGAATCGGTGTCAAAATTACTAGAAACTCTACTTTTCAATCGAAAAGCTTTTTCAAATAATGGAGAAATTACTCTTTCTTTTTGGTGTTTAGTTACTATTAATAAAAGTCTTTGATTGAACATATAAATACTTAAAAAACATTGCTTATTTATTATACAGCTTTCAAATTCAATCTAAGTTTTTCGCCAAATTCTTTGCTAATGTGGCTAACTGGCGTAGCGTAAATTACCAATTCACTTGAATTAAATTTTTCGGTAACATCATTATATATCGAATCAAATAACAAAGCTTTAGTAATAAAAAAAAGTCTAATTGTTTTTAAATTATCACTTTTATTAAAAAGTATATTCTTATCAATATGGGTCTGTAAAGCATATTGATTATCAATTAAATATCTTGAAATTTCACAAGCTAAAGATTCACTATTTTGAATTATATCTACAACAATCATGTTTATTTTGTACTATATCTTTTTACTTGTTTTATTTCAATATCTCCATGAATTTCCAAATCCATATTATTGTCTGAAGCAGAATTAACGATTGTCTTCATCAATAAATAAGCTTCTTTTAATTCAATAGCTCGCTGTTCGTGTTGAGAAGATGTTTTAGCATCATAACTAGTTTCTTGTATCCTAAATGATTCTAATTGATGAAAATTAATTTTACTATTAAACAACGCGAATAAAATGTTTATTGAATCTGAAGGACTAAATTGTCCTTCAATTAATTTATATTTTTCTATTTTTTTCATGCTATACTTTTATATTAATAATATTTTGAAACAATATTTCTTCTTTACTCCTTTCTAATTCTCGACTTAATTCGAATAATTTCTTTTGAAACTCAACTATTTTAGCTCTTCTATAAACTATATCTTTATTACTTTTCGATTCAATAATTTTAATTTCATGATAACTTATTGTTGAGTATATAAGTCTTGTCAATAAATCTAGAGCGTCTTTTCTATTTAGTTTACTGTTTAATAACTCAATAGTCATATGAATTTCGATTAAATTTCAACTTTATAAATACTTTTTATTGGCAAAACATGGCCACCTTTTAACGTAACATGCTCGTTACTGACAAATAAAATAGCCGACTCTATTCGCTTATTAAGATTAGATTCTTTGTAATATAATTTAACACTTTGTTTGAACGAATTTCCAAGCTTCATAGCATACATCAAATCATATTGACGAATTTGAACCTCTTCCTGAGAAGCCAAAACATCTTTCTCATTATATTTATGACTGCTATTAATTTCTTTTTTCTGCAATCGGTTTCTTAAAGCGAATAACTTCAATGTAATATTATTCTTGAATTTTTGTATTCGAGCTCTTCTTCTATTTATTTTTAATTGATAAGCTGTTTTTTTCTCATTTTGTAATTGAGTAATCTTATCATTATTGTAAAAGAAAGCTCTCATACAAATTGAAAACGCGACAATGGCTAAAAAACCAGATAAAAAATAATGATGAACAGCAAATTCTGAAACGATGTTAAGCAGACCTAAAGGAGTGACATGAAAAAGAATGGATAAAATAAAAACTGTAATAAGAATTACTGAAATAACTAACAATACTTTATTAAGCTTATTAATGTTTGAAATCTTTTTTGATGTTTTCATAGTATTTAGATTTTAAATTTTACACTACAAAATTACAGACCCTAACTCATAAATTTTTATTTATATTTGTAATGATATATATAAATTATTTTTATGCAATATACCCTAAATCAATTGCAGATATTTTTAAAAATATCTCAAACAAAAAGTATTACTAAAGCAGCGGAAGAGCTATTTTTAACGCAACCCGCAGTTTCAATTCAACTAAAAAATTTCCAAAATCAATTTCAAATACCACTAACTGAAGTATTAGGAAGACAGCTATTTATAACAGATTTTGGAAAAGAAATAGCCATAGCTGCCGAAAACATAATAAATGAAGTATACGCTATTAATTACAAAACGCTAGCCTATAAAGGAAAACTAAGTGGTAAATTAAAAATTTCAATTGTGTCAACAGGCAAATATATTATGCCGTATTTTCTATCTGGTTTCATTAAACAAAATCCTGATATTGAATTACTGTTAGATGTAACCAATAAAAGTAAAGTAATAGAAAGCTTAGAAAATAATGAAGTAGATTTTTCTTTAGTTTCGGTTTTGCCAGAAAAATTGGCGATTGATAAAGTTGAACTTATGCAAAACAAACTTTTTTTAATAGGGAACAACGAACGGAAATTTAAATTGAAATCATACGATAAATCCATATTTGATGAAATACAATTAATTTATCGAGAAAAAGGCTCAGGAACAAGGTTAGTGATGGAACGATTTATTGAAAAAAACAACCTACCGGTGCATAAAAAAATGGAATTAACCTCAAACGAAGCTGTTAAACAAGCCGTGATTGCAGGTATTGGATATTCTATTATGCCAATAATAGGGCTAAAAAATGAGCTTGTACAAAAAGAACTGCAAATTATTCCTTTTAAAAACTTCCCTATAAAATCAAATTGGAATTTGATATGGATGAAAAATAAAAATCATTCACCCGTGGCCAATGCATTTTTAAATTATATAAAAAAAGAAAAGAATAACATTATAAATGAACATTTTAATTGGTGTGACAACTACTAAAACTTATAATTTAACGTTCCTTTTAAATAAACAATCGAAATAGTCGTTTTAATGAACTTAAATTTATATTCTGCAAACTTCAACTCAGATTCGAGCCATTTATTTTCTCGAGCATTCAAAATAAATAAAGAACTTTCTCCATTATTAAATTTTAATTTTTCAGCTTCAACTAATTGTTTATTATATCTCACAGATCGTTCGGCATTTTGCAACTGTTCAGATAAAATAGCAATAGTTTGTTTAAGCGTATTTAATTTAAAATCTAATTCATTATTTTTATTAGCAAGCTCATATGAATTACTTTGAAAATTAACTTTTGCCATTTTATATTCATTTCTGGATCTACGAAGCAATAACGGAAATGACAAATCCACCCCCCATTTATAGTTATTTTGAGAATATACAGGACTAAATGAATTTGGATTGTATGATAATAAGTTATAATTAACATTCAACTTGGGCTTAATCATTTCTTTCTTTAATCGAGCATCGATAGCCAATACTTTTTGAAATGAATTATATTTTTCAATAACAGGATTTGAAGTTGAATCTTGATACAATTGTTTAATGATTCCATTCTTTGCTTTCTCAAAATACAAATCCAAACTATCTGAGGGCATATATAGTTCATTAGCCGAAGGCGCGTTAGTTTGCCAATTATACATAGCTAATTCATTGTTTTGTTTTTGAATTTCAATTTTAGCTGATTGAAAATCTAACAAACGTGATTGATACAAAATAGCCGCTTCGACGGTATCCATCGCAGCACGTTCTCCTACATTTGCTAACGATTCAATTCCTACTAATCTCAACTTTGCCAAGTCCATGAAATAATTATTCAAAGCCAACTGTTTTAAACTAAACAACCAATCAAAATACTGTAAGGAGGATTCATACAATAAATTATTTAACTGAATATTTTTTTCAGCTGAATAATAATTTACATATTCTTTCGACTTTAACAAATCTGCTCTCCTATAGTCTATAAACATACCCTGTAATAAACCAACTTCTAATCCAACATAAGGTAAACCATAAGATGATGTGTATTGCTCAGGGTTTATATTTTGCCCCACACCATATTCATAACCAACCTTTAAATTTTGAGCGGTAAACAACGGAACCTTTATTCCACTATTAATAATGCTATAATAATTTGAACCGTTAAAATTTTTATTTTCATAAGTGCCGCTTACAAATGGATCAAAATTTCCTTTACTAGCTTTATATTGTAATTCACCGTATTGCTTAATATTATCGGCTCTTTTTGAGATAGGATTATTTTCCAGAACATTTTTTAAATAGGCATCATAGCTCAAAACAACAGTAGTTTGAGAAAAGCAATTAAAAAATAAAAATCCAAAAACAGTAATTAATAATTTAATTTTACTTTTTCTCATCTTGCTTTTTTTCTTTTTTTTCTTCGCCATTTTTTACGTAAAAATCTGGGGGAAAACCATTTAATTTTCGCCAAATCTCATAAATAACAGGTACGTTATTCAATAAGGCGAAGCCTTCAACCCCACTTCCAATCTGAATAGCATCCGGCCATCGTTTACCCGTATTTTTAACTAAAATACGAAATTTACCATTATCAGAAATTGCCTTATCAAAAGCAACAATTTCTGATTGATAGGTTCCAAAACTAATTCCAGGCCAACCAGAAAAAACAAATGCAGGCCATCCATCAAAAGTTAACTGCACATTTTGTCCTTTTTGAATTAAAGGTAAATCAATCGGGTTAATATAAAGTTCTACTGCTTGTTCAGCTTGCTTAGGTACAATTGAACATAAAGCGGCTCCTTCTTTTACAATTTCGCCAATTCCTAAAACATACGCTTTAGTTATATAGCCATCTTGAGGCGCAAGCACATAATAATATCCTTTTCGCATACTATAATTAGCTAATTGTCCCTGTAATTTGGTTAGAGAACCTTCGCCTTCATATAAAGATGATAAAGCAGAAAACTTATCAGATTCAGCCTTCATTATTTTTTCTTGATAATCTTGTTGCACTGAATTTAACTCAATTTCTGAATTTAATAACTCGTTTTTAGTAGACATAAACTTATTTTCGGCCGATGTTTTCTTAGCCAAAGCGTCTTGCACTTTAATTCGTCTATTTTCCAAATCTGTTTTTGATATAACGCCTTTCACTAATAATTCTTCGAAACGCTGTAATTGTTCTTCAGCCACTTTATAGTTATTGTATGAAGTTTGTGCTTCTATACTATCCGTTCTAACTTTTATTTTTGCTTGCAAAAGTTTATTACGAGTTTGCTCCATTTTTAGTAGCAAATTTTTATTCAAGGCATCGATTTGAAAATTTACTGAATTTACTTTTTTCTCATAAGACTCTAAAGTAGTTTCCTTAGCCTTAATTTGTTGTTCAGAACGGCTAATCAACATAGGATCCATATATTCATCCTTTATCTCAGAAATAAAGGCAATGGTATCATTCTTTTTCACAAAGTCGCCTTCGTTTATAAACCAGTTTTCAACTCTACCCGCTATACGAGAAGTAATTGTTTGAGGCCTACCTTCGGGATTTAATGTTGTAACCTTGCCTTTTGATTCAACACTTTGAGTCCAAGGCATAAACAAAACTATGAAACCTGTTATGAAAAATGCACCTAAAGAATACTTAATTGCTTTTGAGTAAGAACGTTTATAAATATTAGAAACTCCTTCAAGCTCTATAACTTTAGTATTTAAAAAAGAAAACTCTTCTTTTTCACCAAATATTTTTTCAATTTTATATAATGCGGTAATGATATCATAACACGTACTTAAACTACTCACTAATTTCTCAACTGAATTAATTACCAAAAAAATAATGATTTCAGATGCTACAAATTGACCAATGTTTAAGTCTCCTCTTTGAACTAAAAAAGCTCCAAAAAACAATAAAATTCCTACAAAAATAACTTTAAACAATATTATTCCTTTAAACTGTTTTTCAAGAACAGAAAAATGACTTTTTCTATTGATGATATAGTCGTTTAAGATAAAATCCGAATGCTCCATGAAATTTTCACTTTGTGTGTCATTTGAAAATGCTCTTTTTTGAAACCATTCAATTAAATTATACTTTTCATTAGACGTTTTCACATTAGTTTCAATTCCTTTTTTGCCATAATAGGCAATAATAAAATAAAAAGAGAAACCAATTATAATTGTAAAAAACATAAACCACGGACTATATAAAGGCAACAACATGACCCCAAAAACAATACTAATTAGCGAAAAAGAAAAATCAAGTAATATTTTACTGATTCCTTTCTGTAAAGTAACTACTTCAAAATATTTATTTAGTTTATATAAAATATCTACTGCATTTGTATTGTTATTTAAATACAAACTAATTCGAGTCGCTAAATTTCCAAATATTTTTTGATGCAGGGTTTCATTAATACGCATTTGCCAGATTTGAAAATAACCAACAAAAATGGTTGCGACAATCGTAATTGAACAAAGTAAAATAAGTGATGCAGAAAAACTACCTGCCATAATATATGTTACAACGCCTTGTATACCAACAGGAATAGCTATGTACATAATGCCTTGTAAAAACGCTAATGTATATACTTTACTTAAAATTGTCTTTTCATTACTCAACCAGGTAAATAATAATTTAGCTTTTTTCTTTTCCATATTACAAATATATCAACAAAAATAATAAAAAAATGAATACAAATAATAGTATTACTATTATTCATTTGCAAATATCAAATATTTAACATACTTTTACTATCAAATCAGTGTTAATGGAATTAGACATTAGAATAAAAATGAATGAAAAGCTATTTCTTCGAAACCCCGAAGAATCAGTTTTAGGTAAGAAGATGGTGAAACATGGCTTGATTTTAATTAACAAACTTGGCTTTGAAGAGTTTACCTTTAAAAAACTATCCGTTGAAATTTCAACGACAGAAGCCAGTATTTATCGCTATTTCGAAAACAAACACAAATTTTTAATTTACTTAATTAATTGGTATTGGAGCTATTTAGAATACAAAACCATTTTTAGATTAAATAATATTACTAATACCGAAATTAAATTAAAAACTATCATTAAACTTTTAGTAGAAGAGCCTCCAATAAAAAACATTGAATCAGATTTTATTACTGAAAACGAAGCTTACAAATTAATGATGTGGGAAGGCTCAAAAGCCTATTTAACTCGTAATGTCAGTAAAGACAATAAAGACCGTTTATTTAAGCCGTATAAAGATTTATGTGAACGTATTTCTTTAATTATAAAAGAACATAATCCTAAATATAAGTTTGCGCATTCAATGGCAAGCACACTCATAGAAATGGCACATTCTCAGAAATTTTTCATGCAAAACCTTCCTGCATTAACGGATTGCACTAAAGAGAATGGAGATAAAAAAATAATTATTTTTTTAGAGTCATTATTATTTTCATCCATCAATTCTAAATAAAAAAACCTAGCTGGAGCAATAATCCAACTAGGTTTCCCAAACAAAAACAAAACATCTAAACCTTAATGATTTTTTTGCTTTAAGAAGGTAGTAACTAAAAACACAGCTAAACCTGCAACGCATATTACTGGCACTACAAAATTAAAGTTTACAGAAGTTACTAATGAACCTAATTTATTTTGCGCAAAAGAAGAGTATGATGTGCTTAATAAAATTGATAAAAACAAGAGAACTTTGCTACTGTTTTTGATATTGATTTTTGAAGTTTTCATAACGTATGGTATTAAAGATTTATATTGTTATTCTATTCTAATCAATTATACCTCCATAACTCTCAAAGGTTTGAACCAATTTGTAACTGGTTATGTTTTGCTAATAAGTGGTTAGATTTGGAAGAAATTCGGAAAATAAAAAAAGTCTGACAGAATAAAATCCATCAGACTTTCAACAAATAAGTTATATGATTATTGAAAAATCAAAGGCTTTCTATCAATAAAACCACCACCAACTAAATCATCTCCTTCATATATTACTGCACTTTGTCCAGGTGCTATGCCAGTAGCCGATTCATGAAAAACAATATTTAATTTATCATCTACTGTATTAATGGTGCTCATTCGTCCGGCGTCTTTATAACGAATTTTTGTTAAGGCTACATAATCTTGAGGTAATGTTTCGTATTTAATTAAATTGAAATCACGTACATTGATTTCCATTTCTTTTAAATCCTCTAAGTCTCCGAGAACAACGGTATTTGTTTCTGGAATAATTTCTTTTACAAAAACAGGATCGCCCATTGCTAAATCTAATCCTTTACGTTGGCCAATGGTATAAAAAGGATAACCGCGATGTTTACCAACTTTTTTACCTTTAAAAATGTAATCTCCTCCTTCAACACTTGCTTCTAGGTTTGGCAAACGGTGTTTTAAAAAGGCACGGTAATCATTATCTGGCACAAAACAAATATCATAGCTTTCGCTTTTGTTTGCTAAATCAAGAAATCCTGCATCCTTAGCCATTTGCTTAATTTCTGGCTTCTTATATTTTCCTAACGGAAACATGGTGCGTTGTAAACTCTCTTGTCCTAATCCCCATAACACATAAGTTTGATCTTTTGTTTGATCGAGTCCTTTAAAAATAACTTTACGATTATTTTCTTCGCGCACTTGAGCATAATGACCTGTTGCAATAAACTCACAATCCAACATATCTGCACGCTTTAAAAGAGCTTCCCACTTAATATGTGTGTTACATAACACACATGGGTTTGGAGTTCTCCCGGCTAAATACTCTTCAACAAAATTATTAATGATATGGTCTCCGAATTCACCACGGATATCTAAAATATAATGAGGAAATCCAAATGTGACAGCCATTGAACGAGCATCGTTAATACTATCTAAGCTGCAACAACCAGTTTCCTTTTTACTACTGCCCGATGATTCGTAATCCCAGGTTTTCATAGTAATACCAATCACTTCGTAACCTTGTTCATGTAACATCATGGCAGCCACAGAACTGTCAATCCCTCCGCTCATCGCTACTAATACTTTTCCGTGTTTACTCATCTTTTATTGTTTTTAACTGCAAAGAGTTCTAATTTAGAAAACAAGGTCACAAAGAAATTGTTTTAAAATTATTTTAATCTATTTGGTTGTTTTAGGTTTTGAATTAGTTGTAGATTTTGGTTTTGTTGTGTTGGTTTTTGTATCTACAGTTTTTGGTTTTTCGTCGGTAGTTTTATTTTTATTAAAAAACTCCTCCGTTTCTTTTTTTGAAGCTAATTGACCACCTAACTTATACAATTCTTTTTCTTTTACTTTACCTGTTTTATCTCGGTAAATCCACGGGCCATTTTTGTTTCCATTTTTATAAAAACCAATAGCAGCGGTAACTCCATTGGGATAATAAAAAACATTTTTACCCTCTAACTGTCCGTTTAGATATACTCCTTCACTTTTCACCAATGCTTTATCGTAATATAATTTATAAGGACCATCCATTTTTCCTTGTTTATATTTTCTTTCTTCACTAACGACACCATCAGGGAAATAAACATATTCCATTCCATCTTTTTTTCCTTTTGTATAAGTTTCTTTTGAAATTAAAATTGATTTTTCATCATAATAAGTCCATACAGAATCTTTGTCTTCTCCAATATATTTTCCATAAGCCATTTTTTTACCCGTTGGGTGAAACATGGTTGAATAAGCAATTTTACCATCTTGCTTAAAATTCATGATAGCCTTGATGGTATCGTGTGGGTAATAGTATTTAAAAATTCCTTGAGGCTTATTATCTTTAAATAAACCTTCATAAATCAATTTATTTGATTTATCATCTTTCTTTCTCCAATAACCTTGCTTTTTTCCATTAGCATCTGTTTGTGTTTGAGCATTTGTCAAAACACTAAATAAAATGCAATAAACAATTAAAAAATATCTACTCATAAAATTAATTTTCACTTATAACTAATATAGCCTACAAAGTTACATTATCTATTAATAAAAAAGGCTGTAACCAGTATTTTTTCTAAAATTTTATAAGTTCATAAATTGATAATTTGTTAAAGTATTACAAATATTGAATAGACTTGTAACGAAAAATGAAAAAAACGTTGTAGATAAAGCAAAACACTAAACATTTATGAAAAAATTATTGATTTTAATTGTCGTTTCTATAACTACGTACTTCTGTTTTAATTTTAGACAAACAACTAATTATAAAGAAGGAGATATTATTTTTCAAACTACCAGTGGACAAACAGGAAAAGCCATACAATTAGCGACTCATAGTAAATTCAATCATTGTGGTGTTCTATTTTTAGAAAGTAATAAATGGGTCGTTTATGAAGCCATTCAGCCAGTTAGAAAAACTAGTTTGGAAGATTTTAACGCTCGTGGAAATGGAACTGTAAAACGATTGGGGAATAAAATTTTGTTAAAAGAAGATATTAGTAATCTAAAAACACTATTTAAAACATACGAGCATAAAAATTATGACGAAGCGTTTAATTGGAGCGATGAAAGAATTTACTGCAGCGAGTTAGTTTATAAACTATATAATAATGGCTTACAGATAGAACTTTGTAAACCAAGAAAACTTAGTGATTTTGACCTCAACAATCCACTAGTAAAAGAAAAATTAAACGAAAAGTACGGGAATAAAATTCCTTTAAATGAACCAATGGTATCTCCTGAAGATATTTATAAATCCGCCTTATTAATTCAGGTAAAATAAAAAATCCATCAGTTGGCATACTGATGGATTTCTTATAACAAAAATCTTAAAAATTTAAGCGTTAGCCGCTTCTTCCTTTAAAACAGCAATGATTTTATCTTCAATTTCTTGAGCTAAATCAGGGTTTTCGGCAAAAATTGATTTTACTGAATCCCTTCCTTGTCCTAATTTAGTTTCATCATAACTAAACCATGAACCACTTTTTTTAATAATTCCTTTATCCACACCAATATCAATAATCTCACCTACTTTACTGATACCTTCTCCAAATACGATGTCGAATTCAGCCATACGGAAAGGAGGTGCTAATTTGTTTTTAATCACTTTCACACGTGTTCTGTTTCCACTAACAACGTCCCCATCTTTAATTTGACTAATTCTTCTAATATCTAAACGAACAGATGCGTAGAATTTAAGTGCATTACCTCCAGTTGTTGTTTCTGGGTTACCAAACATTACTCCTATTTTTTCACGTAATTGGTTAATGAAAATACAACAGCATCCTGTTTTATTAATTGTACCAGTTAATTTACGTAATGCTTGACTCATTAAACGAGCTTGTAAACCCATTCTACTATCGCCCATTTCGCCTTCAATCTCAGCTTTTGGAGTTAATGCAGCTACCGAATCAATAACCACTAAATCAACTGCTCCTGAACGAATTAAATTATCAGCAATTTCTAATGCTTGCTCACCATTATCAGGTTGAGAAATTAATAAACTTTTAATATCTACGCCTAACTTTGAAGCATAAGTACGATCAAAGGCATGTTCTGCATCAATAATAGCTGCAATACCGCCTGCTTTTTGAACATTTGCAATCGCATGAATTGCTAAAGTTGTTTTACCAGATGACTCAGGTCCGTATATTTCTACAACACGACCTCTTGGTAATCCACCAATTCCTAAGGCAATATCTAAGCCTAAAGAACCAGTTGATATTGAGTCCATAGGTTCTACTGTTGTATCACCTAACTTCATTACAGTTCCTTTACCATAAGTTTTTTCTAACTTATCTAATGTTAATTGTAATGCTTTTAATTTCTCGCTGCCTACTGTTTTTTTCTCAATAGTTTCAACTGAATCGTCTGTTTTTTTTGCCATGATATTTATTTTATTGTTTTAAGTTACTTATTTAATAATGAGTGTCGTTAACAACTTGATAACAAACTCAAATTCTTTACAAATCTAAATCATAATTCAAGCAAATGATTGCTATAATTTGTAGCATTAGTAAAAATAGCTGTATTTACAAGGGTTTCAGAATTAAAATAAATCACAAAACCATCAAGATAATTTGTGTAAATCATCAATCAATTATAAAACGAAACAGAAAATAAGGATTATTGTTCGCGTTTTTTCTTGAAACAAAAATAAGATCTATCAAGAAAATTGTTTTTTATTGTCATTTATAAATTGGTGTAAACAACAAACATAAATAACAAAAAAAGCCCTTCATTTCTGAAAGGCTTTGTCGGGGTGGCCATCACGCTCTAGCGTGAGAACTGACGTCCCACTAAATACTATAATCTATATTAATTCTTTCTAAATATCTCTTAGCTCCATTTTTCTTAATCTGTTTTTCAAGCAATATAGCTTTTGATTTATCAGAAATTTCAAAGGTTTTTACTACTTTCCAAGGAACACCCTTTTTGGTAAAATGATTCATACCTGAATTATGAAACATCATTCTCTGATCTATATCAGCCGTAAATCCGGTGTAGAATTTCTTAAGTGAATAACTGTATAAAATGTAAACAACAAACATATATAACACAAAAAAGCCTTCCATTTCTGAAAGGCTTTGTCGGGGTGGCCAGATTCGAACTGACGGCCTCCACGTCCCAAACGTGGCGCGATACCGGGCTACGCTACACCCCGCTTTTATATAAATTGTTTAAAAGAAACAGTCTATAAAAATTAGAGTGCAAAGATATAATTTTTTTTATTCAAAAAAAGAAAAATTTGATTTTTTTTCAAAAAAAGAGCCGAAGTATAACTTCGGCTCTTAAATAAAATATATACTTTAGAAATTATTATTTTTCAACTGCAAATTTCTTAGTGATTGCTTTGCTATCAGCTATTTTAACTTGATAGAAATATAAGCCAGAGCTTAAATTACTTAAATCAATATTAAATTTATTAGCGCCAATTGTTCCATTAACAGAAGTAGAATAAACTGTTTGACCAACAGAATTTAAAACTACTAACTCCATTTTAGCATTCTCATTCAATACAACCTCAACAGTACCATTTGTAGAAGCTGGATTTGGATAGAAATTTAAGTTAGCTACAGAAGAATTAATTGCTTTTATTCCTGTTGGAATTGGGCAGTTTCCTAAGTCAGCTACTGGGATTTTCGCATACACAATGTCGTTTGGTACACCCACATTATCAGCATCAGGATTTGTTCCAGAAGATGGAGGAACCCCGTATCCTGGGTAATAATCTCTTTGATAAACAACATGTAAATTTCCATCCACATTTTTTGCTAATGAAGCAAACATACCTTCGTAAGGAGCTCCAACTGGATTTTCAACGATATCTAAAGGATTAGTAAAATTAACACCACCATCGCATGATTTAACAACAAATACGTGTCTATCTAATTTTGTAGGAGTTGGTACAGATATTAAGCTATCAACAATCGAACAATAAGACATAAATAAAGTGTTAGATGCATCAAATGCTAAACTAGGATAAGAAGTTAAAGAGCAACCATATCTTCCAAAAGCTAACTCTCCAGTTGGAGGAGTTGGGAAATAAATAGTTCCTTGCTCTCCTAAATCTTCAATAGCAGCTACTAAATTTCCGCCTGCATCTTGTGCCATATTTTCATTCCATAAATATAAACCATCAGTATATGGGAAATAGCTATAACCTGATGCTGAAGGTGCGTCATTTAAAATTCTTTGAGCTCCGTAAGCAACATAAGCTAAACCATTATTATCTAAAGCAATTGCTAAGTTACCATCATTTGTATCTAGTGTATCAGCAACATTATCACCATTAATATCAGTGGTTGTTGTTGTAAAATCCCATAATGGTATTGGGAATTTTAATACGGTTTTTGCAGACCAAGTAATACCGCCATCAGTTGATTTAGTCATTACTAAATCTTTTCCAGAATCACCAGCAATAATGGCTACAGTGCTTCCTTTTGCTGCAATTGCGTAAGCATCTCCACCAAAACCTTTGAAAGTAGATGATGTTAATCCTGCAGGAACAACATTATTTATTCCCCAAGTTGTACCGCCATTAACTGAACGATGAAAAACAACCGCTCCATCTAATCCTTGCCATAAAGCTCCACCTACAGCCACTGGATAAGTTAAAGAAATAGCGTAGATTGTATCTCCACCCGCTGGATGAGAAGATACCATTCTCGGCCAAAAATTACCACCTGTTGTTGCGGTAGAAACTGCCGTAGTACTATTTGCCCAAGTACCAGATCCTTTAGTAGCTCTTGATGCTAAATGTAATTTACTAGCTGTTCCATTATGAGATAATATATATTCTTTTCCTGAACGAGTATTCACGATATTTCCCCAACCTACACGAGCATTTTCTACTCTAGCTGTAGGAGCAGCTGCCCAGGTAGATCCATTATAATAATTATAACCAGTTCCTCTATTTGTATAATTTGTAGATGTAGCACCATCATCAAATGTCCAACATGCTGCAATTGACCCATCAGCATTTACAACAATACGATCACCTACACTACTATTAGATTGCAAATCATAATTTGTACTACCAATGATATCTTGTTGAATTGCAGAAACACGCTGCGTACTTTTAACTTGAGCAATCTGTGCTTTTGTTTGATAAGGAATAGGATTCATCATTTTATCCTCAATCTTTACTAATTTCTTAGCGGAAATATTAGCAAGATTTGCTGGAACTTTTGTTGCCTTACTAGCAACCTGAGCACATAGTAATCCCGAAACGAATATACTAGTGGTAAAAAGTAATTGTTTTTTCATGATTTTTTTGGTTTTTTTAATTAAACAACATTAATACAAACTTAATGAAATAATAACTCAATAACCAATAAATTAACAAAAAGTTTAACTACAAACAATCTACAATTTTCTCCAATTTAATACCTCTCGAACCCTTAATTAATAAGGTAGAATCAACTGTATGACAAGTATTTAAGTAGCTCATCAAATCATCAATATTTTTAAAAAAATTGAATTTCAAAAATTGATCTTTAAATTCAAAAAACTGTATTCCTACCAAATAAATTTTTTCAATACTCGACGACTCAAGTTGCACTAAAATTTTTCGATGTTCGTCATTACTATAATCACCTAACTCTAACATATCTCCTAATACAGCGATTTTATTTTCAAGATTTTGTTTATCGAAATTTTCAATCGCTAAATTCATGCTACTGGGATTAGCATTATAGGCATCCAAAATCAAGGTGTTTGACTTTATTTTTTTCACTTGAGACCTATTCATTTCAGGAATATAATTCTCCAAAGCGTCATTAATATCTGCCTCTGCAACATTAAAGTAATTTCCAATACACACCGCGCATAATAAATTTATAAAGTTATATTGACCAAACATTTGTGTTTTAACGAGAGGTTGGTTTTCTAAACTTTTGTTTTTTATATTCCATTTAAATTCAACGTACTCATTGATTGAAAGTTGTTTCCCATAAACATCAAATTCTAAATTTTCACCATAATACACTTTTGGCAAATCTTTAGATAAATCTAATAAAACTGGGTCATTTCCATTAATAAAGACTTTCCCTCCTTTTTTACTAATATGTTTATATAATTCAGACTTTCCTTTTTTCACACCTTCCTCTCCTCCAAATCCTTCTAGGTGAGCCTTCCCAATATTTGTAATCACACCATAATCAGGATTGGATAATTCACTCAACATAGCTATTTCACCTTGATGATTTGCGCCCATTTCAACGATTGCCATTTCATGTTTTGGCGTAATCGACAATAATGTTAACGGAACACCAATGTGATTATTTAAATTTCCTTTTGTAGCATACGTTTTATATTTCTTTGAAAGAACCGCATGTATTAATTCTTTATTAGTTGTTTTACCATTGCTCCCTGTAATTCCTAAAATTGGAAAGGTTAATTGTCTACGATGAAATTTAGCCAATTGCTGTAGTGTTTCTAAAACATTTGCAACAAGCAAAACATACTCACTTTTTATGACATCAGGATTATCAACAATCGCATAAGAACACCCCCCATCTATTGATTTTTCGGCAAAAGTATTTGCATCAAAGTTTTCTCCTTTTAACGCAAAAAATATAGATCCTGCTTCCAATTTTCTTGTATCAGTGGTGATTTTTTGTCCACATTGTATAAAAAGTTGATACAATTCTTCAATACTTATCGTTTTATTCATGGCCTAAAATTAAAAAGCCCCTTATCGATTGATAAGGGGCTTTTGATATAGTTTTCAACAAAATTATTTACCCATTCCAACAGGGCTACCAACTCTCACCATTGCACATCTAAATCCGATGTAAGCAGTTGCTTGTCTTTGGTCTAAATATCTACGAGTACCTGGGTTTAACCAATATGCTCTATCTCTCCAGCTACCGCCTTTATAAACACGAGATTTATCGTTAATTAAAGATGTTTTTGCATATTCATACATTAACTTATCAGCTTTATCTCCGTATGCATCTTCACCTTCTGGATAATAAATACTAGAGTTAACATCTCCATCTAAGTAACTAATATAATCAGCTGTTTTATAATTTCTACGTTCATCTAAATTATCCGAAGATACAGCAGCAGAAACCTCTCTCCACTTAACACGTCCTGGGATATCAGATTTACCTTCAGCAGTAACATTTTTATTTTTGTTCATCGCCTCGGCATCATTAGGCGCTCCGTTCATAGTCGTTAAAACACTATCTAATACTTCAGTAGTCTCACCACTCACACCATGACCGGTTGGAGGGTTAACTTTGTGAAAGAATTTTTGAAAAACAGGACCATCAATGTTAGTTGCTATTGATCCATCTGTACTATCCTTAACTTGAGTAACAAACACATTACCACGGAAAGGTCTAAATTCATCAGCATCTGTAGCAGTAGAAGCTCTGTACACATCCATTACCCACTCAGAAACGTTACCAGCCATATTATATAAACCGTAATCATTTGGCCAATAAGAATAAACAGGAGCTGTAACATCAGCATTATCATTTAAGAATCCTGCCGTACCCATCATATCACCATTACCACGAACAAAGTTAGCAGCAATTTGACCAATATATTTTTCGTCAGAGTTACGAACACCATGTCCATTCCAAGGATAAATTCTTCTATCAGTAATACGTTCTCCAATAGTGTTACCAATTAAACCATAAGCAGCATATTCCCATTCAGCTTCTGTTGGTAAACGGTATTTAGGTAAAAATATACCATCTTCCATTTTAACATCTCTTTCTGGGTTTTGCTCATCAAATGAAGGTAATTTTTGTTTTAATTGTCCTTGCCATTTTCCAGATAAATAAGCCTCTGTGCTAAAGTAATCTTGGTCAGAAGGATTTGGAACGTGATCTAATAAACCTTCACGAATTAAAATGAACTCATTAACACGGTCAGTTCTCCAAGCACAAAATTCATTAGCTTGTAACCAGTTAATACCAACTACAGGATAATCTCTGTATGATGGATGACGTAAATAATACTCAACGTAAGGTTCATTATAAGCTAATTTCTCTCTCCATACCAATGTATCAGGAAGTGCTTTATAATAAATATCTGGGAAAGTTGGTCCAAACACACGATTTGTCCACCATAAATATTCTAAATAAGAAAAGTTACTTACTTCTGTTTCATCCATATAAAAAGAAGAAACAGTTACACGACGAGGAACATTATTCCATTCGTAGGTTACATCTGTTTCGTTTCTTCCCATTGAAAATGAACCACCTTCAATAAGAACTAATCCAGGGCCTGTTTCTTGTTCTTCATAAGGCATTTTTTCAAAACCACCATTGTCAGGATCATTATATGACCATCCTGTAACTGGTGAGCGCTCTGTTCCACATGATACTGCAACAAAAGATAAAATAATTGCTAGTGATTTGGGACTTTTTATGAAATTAAACTTCATGGTTTTGGGTTTTAATGTAAGGCTATAACGAAATTTTTATGAAAAGGTTACAATTTATTTTTAGAAAGATGGACAACTAATTGTTCTGTATTTCTTTTTCTTAGGTCTACATTCAAATTGAATCTGTAAAGATACCTCATGAGAACCCGCAGTATTACTTGCTAAACGGGAAATTGTGACATCATAACTATATCCTATTTTCAAATGATCTGTTTGTACACCTACTAAAACAATAAATGCATCTGAGTTTCTATACCATAAGCCACCAACAAAATTACCTTTAACAAAATATAAACCTAAATTTAATTGAGTAAAATTTTGTTGTTGTTGAAATAAAACGTTTGGTGAAATGTAAGACTCATTACCTTTTTCTAAAGGAATAATAGCACCTGCATGACCAGTTATTTTTAAAGGAAGTTTAGAAGGGCCTTGTAAACCTTCATCAGGCTGGGTAATATGATGAGCTGCAAATCCAACAAAATAACGTTTACTGTAACCTAATAACCCTGCTGAGAAATCTAAATTTGTTTTATTTTGAGCTGGAATAATTTCATTGGTGTTCCACACAAATCCTCTTCTAGCATCTATCATATCACCGAAATTTAATTTAGTTCTATCTAAAGATTTTTGAAAGAAGCCTGCTTGAAGTCCAGCTTTAATAGAAAACTCGCGTGTAACAGGTAATAAATAAGAATACACTAGACTTGCGTTAGTTGATTTTAAAGTTCCACGAGCCTGGTCATCTTGAGTTACTATTAAACCCAAACCTCCGCTGATAGCGTCAACGTGTTGGTCGTAAGAAGCACTGTAGGTAACGTATGTTCCTGATAGATTTGGCCATTGATTTCTGTAGTTCATACAAATACGTGGACATCTTGCTGTTCCAGCAAATGCTGGATTTAAGTAAACCGGATTTGCATAAAACTGGGTAAATTGAGGATCTTGAGCTTTTAGGTCTTGCCAAACGCCAGTAACACAAACAATTGTGAGTAATAATATCAGTTTCTTCGCCATGTAAGTTATTTTACTTAATCTATTCCTAATCACAAATATAACAGTCTAATTTTAAAAATAAAAACTTTTATGCAACAATATTTTATTTTCTTTGTCGTTTAAGACAGAATAACCGTACAAAAAATCTACCAAATGCCTACTATCAGTAAATTTAACCTAATTATTTTAGTTTTATTATTTTCTTTCTATTACTCTGGTCATTCTCAGATAACTAAGAAAAATGAAATTAGCGGAGCAAAGAACTCAAATTCTTCAATTCAAGTTCAAAATAAATCTTTTTTGGATATTTTTCATCGTGATAACCTAAATAAAAATTTACCATACATCCTTGAAAATTTTACGATAAAAAACAATGCGCCATCTTTCAAGTTAGAAAATATGTCTGTTAGAGATTTGACATCAAAAGAAATAGAGGAAATTTCAGATTTTAAAAACTTAATTACTTCTTCGTTCGAGATTTCGTCTTCCATTGGCAGAGCAAGACACGAAAATTTAGTTTATTCAAAAATTATTCCTATTAGATTAAACTCACAAACTAACAAATATGAGTTATTAGTAAGTTATACTCCTAATTGGGATAATCAAATTATAAATACTGATTTATCCAGTAAATTGTCAAAGCAAACTAAAAAAAGTTCAAACTCTTCTTCGTCTGTATTAGCTTCTGGTAAATGGTATAAAATAGGCGTTACAAAAAACGGAGTATATAAATTAGATAAAGTGTTTTTAAAATCAATGGGATTAGATTTAGCCGGAATCGATCCTAAAAACATTCGCGTGTATGGTAATGGAGGGAAATTAATTCCAGAAAAAAATTCACAATTTAGATATGATGATTTGCAAGAAAATGCCATTGTTGTTATGGGTGAGAATGACGGTTCATTTGATGTAAGTGATTATATTTTATTTTACGGACAAAGCACTGATCAGTGGCAAAAGCAACCAGGTTCTAGTATTCCATTTGAACATCAAATACATTACTTTAGTGACACTTCTTTTTATTTTATAACTACTGATTTAGGACTTGGTAAACGTATTACAAGTCAGAACTCCCTAAGTAACACTCCAAACATAACTACAAGTACTCAAGATTTTTATGGATTTCATGAAGTAAACACAGTTAACGTTGTGAAAAGTGGCAGAGAATTTTATGGTGAAAAATTTGATTTAACAACTAGCTACTCATTTAATTTCCCAATTCCTGATGCCGTTGTAGGAGATAGTGTGTATGTTAAATCTGGCGCATTATCCAGAAGCAATAACACGTCCACTTATGCAGTAAATTTTAACTCTGGATCGTTTACATTTACATGTGCTCCTACTAATACTGGCTCATACTTAGCTGATGTGGGTTATTATGGAGAAAACTCAAAGGGAGGAATATTAAATAATACCAATTTAAATGTTACCGTTTCTAAACAAACTGCATCAGCAACTGGCTGGTTAGATAATGTTGTTTTTAATGCCAGAAGAAATTTAGTTTTTAATCAAAATCAATTTAATTTTAGAGATAAAAGAACCTTAGTAGGTTCTAATTCATACGCTAAGTATCTTATTACAAATAATAATACTAATCCTGCAATTATTTGGGATATTACTAATCCTATTGACATTAAAGAGCAACTATATAATACAAATTCAAATATTTTAGATTTCACAACATCATCAGATTCGCTTAGAGAGTTTTGTGCATTTTTTCATACACAAGCTTTTACTCCAAAAGCCTATGGTTTAATCCCAAATCAAAATCTTCATGGTATTCTGCAAGCAGATTTTGTGATTGTGACCCATCCTTCTTTTTTAGCTGAAGCAAATATAATTGCAAATATTCATAGTCAGTTTGATACATTAACCTATGCAGTAGCTACAACTCAAGAAGTTTACAATGAATTTTCATCTGGTACGCCTGATATTGGTGGAATTAGAGATTTTGTGAAAATGCTTTATCACAGGCCTTCAAATCCAAACGAAGCTACAAAGTATTTATTATTATTAGGTGATGGATCCTATAAAAATAAAGATATCACTGTAAGTAGTAACACCGCTTTAATTCCTACTTTTGAAACTGCCAATTCATCCTCTTTCATTAGTTCATTTGTAACTGATGATTACTTTGGAATGATGGATAATAATGAAGGCGACTTACTGCCATCTGGTCCAGATATAGTTGACATTGGCGTTGGTCGTTTTCCTGTAAAAAACAAAGCTGAAGCTGTTGCCGTTACTAATAAAGTTGAGCATTATTATAAACGTAATTATAGCTTTGATGTTAATGCCATTGAATCGTCATGTACCACAGCTGAAAATGATTTTCCACAGGGTGATTGGAGGAATTGGGTTTGTTTTGTTGCTGATGATGAAGATAATAATGAGCACGTTAATCAAGCAAACTCTTTAGCAAACAAAATTTATAACGGCAATAAGTTTTATAATGTGGATAAAATTTTTCTAGATTCTTATGTTCAATTTTCCACTCCTGGTGGAGATAGATACCCTGACGCTGTTAGTGATTTAAATAAACGAATGGAAAAGGGTGCGTTGATAGTAAATTATACAGGGCATGGAGGAGAATTAGGTTTAGCAGAAGAACGCATCGTTGAAGTTTCTCAGATATTAGATTGGTCGAACAAAAATAACATGCCATTATTCGTTACAGCAACATGTGAATTCAGTCGATTTGATGACCCTGACAGAACATCAGCTGGTGAGTATTGCTTGTTAAATGAAAATGGTGGCGCTATTGGTTTAATGACGACTGTGAGATTAGCCTTTTCTGGTTTAAATTTTATATTAAATAATGCTTTTTATGATTACGCATTAAACCCAATGACCAATGGAAAAATGCCTCACATTGGAGATATCTACAGACTTACAAAACGTCAAATTGGAACAAATGAGCAATATAGAAACTTTGTTATTTTAGGAGATCCTGCATTAAGATTGTCCTATCCTGAACAAAGAATTTTTACCTCAACTATAAATTCTCAAACATTAACATCTACCTCTACCGACACTTTAAAAGCACTATCTTTAGTAAGTATTACGGGCTTTGTAGGTGATAAAAACGGAAACAAATTAACTAATTTCAATGGTGTGGTTTATCCAACTGTGTTTGATAAAGAAGCAACCATTTATACTTTAGATAATGACCCTGGATCTAACGTCTTGCCTTTTATTTTACAAAAAAACATCATCTATAAAGGTAAATCTCAAGTTATTAATGGAGATTTTAATTTTTCTTTTTTAGTTCCCAAAGACATAAGTTATAATTTTGGAAAAGGAAAAATAAGTTACTATGCTCACAATGGGACTAACGATGCTAATGGTTACTACGACAAAATAGTTATTGGAGGTTCAAATCCTAATGCAATAGCTGACAATCAAGGCCCACAGATTGGTTTATTTATGAATGATAAAAAATTTGTATCAGGTGGTATCACAAATGAAAATCCAAAAGTTTATGCCGAAATTACTGATGTTAGTGGGATAAATACAATTGGAACCGGCATTGGGCATGATGTTGTAGCTATTTTAGATGAAAACAGCAGTAAACCAATTGTATTAAATGATTTTTATGTATCAGATTTAAACACTTATCAATCTGGAAAAATTAGATATCCTTTGAATGAATTAGCGGAAGGAAATCATAAATTGAGCTTAAAAGTATGGGACGTTCAAAATAATTCATCTACTTCCTATATTGATTTTGTTGTTTCAAGTCAGGCTGATTTAGCTCTAGACCATGTGTTAAATTATCCTAACCCCTTTACTTCCAATACAAAATTTTTCATCGAACACAACCAATGTTGTATTAGCTTAAAAGTTCTTATCCAAGTTTATACTATTTCTGGAAAAGTCGTAAAATCCATTAATAAAACAATAAATAACGAAGGATTTCGTTTTGATGGTATAGAATGGGATGGAAAAGATGAATTTGGTGACAAATTAGCTAGAGGAGTGTATATTTACAAAGTGAGTGTGTCAGACGGAGCGAAGAAAAAAGCCGAAAAAATAGAAAAGTTGGTAATTCTAAATTAATTATATCTTTGATGCTCTCTTTTATTAAAAAAGAAATAATACAATGCAAAAACGAATTATAGGAACTGTTGGAACTGGAGTCGTGTTATCAGCGCAAGCTTTGGCACAAACGCCTAGTTCTTCAAATTTAACAACACAAGAATTAAGCGGCAGAGTAAATACAATTACAACAGCCGTTCCTTTCTTAATGATTGCCCCCGACTCTAGACAAGGAGGCATGGGAGAAGTTGGAGCTGCAACACCTGCTGATGGAAACAGTATCCATTGGAATGTTGCGAAAATGGCTTTTGCAGAGAAAAAAGGTGGAGCAGCTATTTCCGTAACGCCTTGGTTAAAGCAATTGGTACCAGATATTTATTTATACTATGTTGCTGGGTACGGAAAAATCAGTAAAACACAAACAATCGGAGCATCTTTACGATATTTTTCTTTAGGTAATATTACTTTTACCGACATTGTTGGTAATACCACTGGTCAGTTTAGACCAAATGAATTTGCCCTTGACTTAGCTTACTCACAAAAATTATCAAAAACATTTTCTGCTGGATTGGCGGCTCGTTACATTCGCTCTAACTTAACTGGCAATTACACGTTAAGTAATGGTCAACCAACAAAACCTGGTACATCAACTGCAGTTGATGTTGGAATTTACTACCAATCAAAAAAAATAAACTTAGGAGAAAAAAAGGGTAATGCGAGTGCTGGCTTAGTAATTAGTAACATTGGATCTAAAGTTTCGTATTCTGTAAAAAAGGATTTTATTCCTATCAATCTTCGTTTAGGTGGTGGATTAAAAATTGATATTGATGAAACAAATACATTTGGGATTTACGGTGATTTAAACAAATTATTAGTACCTACTCAACCTGTGTATAAAAAAGCATTAGATTCATTAGGAAATGAAACCGCAATTGATGCTATCGATCCTTCAACAGGAGAAAAAGTTATTGCAGCTGGGAAAAATCCGAATGTTGGAATTGCCAAAGGAATGCTTCAATCATTTGGTGACGCCCCAGGTGGAAGTGCAGAAGAATTAAGAGAAATTAATTATAGCGTTGGATTTGAATATTGGTATGCTAAAACATTTGCAGTAAGAGCTGGTTATTTTAATGAAGCAAAAACAAAAGGTAATCGTAAATTTTTTACTGTTGGGATGGGATTAAGATATAATGTATTTGGTTTAGACATGGCTTATTTAATTCCTATTACTCAACGTAATCCATTGCAAAACACATTACGTTTTACTTTAATATTTGACTTTGATGCGTTTAAAGAGCAAAATAAAGAAGCTCCCAAGCCAGTTGAATAAATAATCATTTAACAAAAAAAACCCACTAAAATTAGTGGGTTTTTTTTTATATTTATTTAGCTTATTTTTTTTCTTCTCTGCTTTTCCTTCATAATTAATCCCAACTCTCTGCCTGTTTGTCCTTTAACCGACGTATTTTCCTGAGCTCTTCTAATTAAGTATGGTAATACTTCTTTTACGGGACCATAAGGAACATACTTAGCTACATTATAATTTGCTAAGGCTAAATTATAGCTAATATGATCGCTCATGCCTAATAATTGCGAAAAGAAAATACGTTTATCACAACTTCCTATCGCATATTTAGATAATAAATCAGCTAAATATAAACTGCTTTTTTCGTTATGAGTACCAGCACAAAGTCCCATCATATCTATATTCTTGAGACATTCTTCTAAAGCTAAATTATAATCTTTATCCGAATCTTCTTTTGTATCTTGAATGGGCGACGGATATTTTTTTTCGATAGCGCGAGCTCTTTCTTTTTCCATGTATGCACCACGTACTAATTTTGCTCCTACATGAAATCCATTAGCTTTACCTTTAGCAATCGTTTGCTTTAAAAAACCTAATCTATCTTTTCTGTATAGTTGGAATGTGTTGTAAATAATAGCTCTTTCCTTATTAAACAACGCCATGTTTTCATCAGCCAATGCATCAATAGCGGGTTGTATCCAGCTTTCTTCAGCATCAATAAACAAAGGTTGACCTGCATCAAAAGCTTCTTTGCATATTTGATAAACACGTTGTTTTACTTTTTCATATTCTTTTGTTTCGGCATCAGTTAATGTTTCGTTAGCACTTACTTTTTCGAGTAAATAAAAGCGGGCTAAACCCGTTACTTTAAATACAGAAAAAGGAATGTGTTTGTCGTTTTTAGCTTTATGAATCGTCTCGATAGTTTCTTTACAACACGCATCAAAATCAGTCTCGCTTTCTTTTCCCTCAACACTATAATCTAAAATAGTTCCGATATTATACTTACCTAATTCAGCAATAGTTCGATCACACTCGGTAATATTTTCGCCGCCAACAAACTGTTTAAAAATGGTATTTTTAATTAAACCTTTAAAACCAATAGCTAATCCAATAGGCGCAGCAAAGGCGCCAAACTTAACCAATGCAGGATTACTTACCATTTTAAATAACCAATACGAACGATTTAAATCGCTATTTGATTTTGCTTTAAAAGCATTTTCAGTATTATCAAAAGAAATCATATACAAATTTGAGCTCAAATATAACGGTTTTATAGCTATTGAAACTTGACTAATCTCAAAATGTTAGAAATTAGCTAAATTTTGTAAAACCCTGATTACCATTGCATAACAATATACTTTTCATACACACGTTATACAATAAAAATAGTATTTTTGCTTATGCTAGTTGCCGATTTAATAACAGACGAAATTCCTCCATTAAAACACACTGATACTGTAGAGATGGCTTTGGATTGGATGGAACAATTTAAAGTATCTCATTTAGCTGTTGTTAAAGACAGGGAATTAGTAGGCTTAGTTTCTGAACATGATTTAATGGACTATAATCATCCAGAAGAAAAAATAGAAGAATTAAAATCTCCTTTATTAAAACCTATTATTCACAACTACCAGCACACTTACGATTTATTAAAATTAATGATGTCTTTTAATTTAACATTGATTCCAGTGTTAGACGATAAAGAATTATATAAAGGTTGCATTACGCTTAAAGGATTATTGCAAAATATTTCGGCAATGGCTTCTGTACAAAACCTTGGAGGTGTTATTGTTTTAGAAGTTAATCAAGCTGATTATTCATTAACTCAAATAGCAAGTATTATTGAAGGCAATGATGCTAAGATATTAAGCGCTCACGTGTCTTCTGTGCCAGATAGTACTAAAGTTGAAGTGACATTGAAAATAAATAAAGAAGATTTATCTCGTATTCTTCAAACATTTTATCGCTATAATTACGTGGTAAAAGCATCTTTTCAAAACAGTGATTTTGAAAGTGGCATGAAAAATAAGCTAGATGAATTTATGCATTTCTTAAACATATAGACTATTTTAAATCATGACAATAGCTGTATACGCCAGAAATACAAAAGATAATTATCCTGATTACTTAGAAAATTTACTGGCGCTATCAACTTACGAAAACTTTAAAGTAATTGTTTTTAAACCTTACTTAGATTTTTTAAATACTAGTTTAAATAAATCTTTTACCATTGACACCTACTCTAACTCCGAAGAGTTAATTGCAAAAGCAGATTATGTTATTTCTTTAGGTGGCGACGGCACTATGTTGGAAACTCTTGAATATGTTCGCAAATCAGGCATTCCTGTTTTAGGAGTAAATACCGGACGATTAGGCTTTTTAGCGACTGTTTATAAAGAAGATTTTAAAAAATCCATTCAACTTTTAATTAAAGAAAAATTTACGCTAGATAAAAGAGAATTAATTGAATTAGATAAAACGACCTGTTTTAACGAAATTAATTACGCTTTAAATGAATTTACAATTCATAAAAAAGAATCAAGTGCTATGATCAATATTGACACATATGTGGATGGCATTTTTTTAAACTCCTATTTTGCAGATGGATTAATTGTATCCACACCTACTGGCTCTACCGCCTACTCTTTAAGTTGTGGCGGACCAATTATGGTTCCTGATTCGGATAATTTTATTATTACACCAATTGCGCCTCACAATTTAAATGTAAGACCTATTGTGATTTCAAATAATAAAACTTTAAGTTTTAAAGTGAGTGGCCGAAGCGATAGCTTTAATGTGTCCCTAGATTCTCGATCAAAAACTATAAATAATTTATCTGAATTAATTATTAAAAAAGCTGATTTTAAATTTCATATGATAAATTTAGAAGGTCAGCATTTTTTTGAAACCCTCAGAAACAAGCTGTTATGGGGCATCGATAAAAGACATTAACAATCGTTCATTACTCTTTATATTTAATTTTTTATAGTTCTAAAACATTATTTAATTTCGCCCAACATTAACTTATTTAAACACAATTTATGTCATTTATTCACACCATTGTAGCAAGACAAATTTTAGATTCTCGTGGAAATCCAACCATAGAGGTAGATGTAGTAACCGACCAAGGTATATTAGGAAGAGCAGCTGTTCCATCTGGAGCTTCTACTGGTATCCACGAAGCAGTTGAACTACGTGATAACGATAAATCACAATACTTAGGAAAAGGTGTTTTAAAAGCCGTAAATAATGTGAACGGGCCAATTGCCGAAAAACTAAAAGGCATGTATATTTTTGATCAAGCTGCAATTGATGCCGCAATGATTGAATTAGATGGCACACCCAATAAAGGAAATTTAGGTGCTAATGCTATTTTAGGTGTTTCTTTAGCAGTTGCAAGAGCAGCGTCTGAAGAATGTCGCCAACCATTATATCGTTATGTAGGTGGTGTTAATTCAAATATCTTACCTATACCAATGATGAACATTTTAAACGGTGGTTCGCATGCAGATAACGGAATTGATTTTCAAGAATTCATGATTATGCCAATTGGAGCTGAAAGCTTTAGCGAAGGTTTAAGAATGGGTACTGAAGTTTTTCACCATTTAAAAGCAGTTTTAAAATCACAAGGGTTAGCAACTAACGTTGGTGATGAAGGTGGTTTTGCTCCAAATTTTAAAAACAATGAGGAAGCTATTAAAGCTGTGATGCAAGCCATTGATAAAGCTGGCTATAAAGCAGGTGAAGATATTTATATTGCTATGGATGCAGCCGCTTCTGAATTTTATAATACAGAGGAAAACTTATATCACTTCAAAAAATCAACTGGCGATAAATTAACATCAGAACAAATGGTTGATTTTTGGGCCGATTGGAGAAAAAAATACCCAATCATTTCTATTGAAGATGGTTTTGCAGAAGAAGATTGGAATGGTTGGAAATTAATGACTGATAAATTAGGCGCAACGACACAACTAGTTGGCGACGATTTATTTGTAACTAACGTTAACTACTTAAAAAAAGGAATTGACTTGGGAGTTGCAAACTCTATTTTAGTAAAAGTAAACCAAATTGGAACATTAACTGAAACAATTAACGCAGTTTCATTAGCACACACTAATAGCTACACATCTGTGATGAGTCACCGCAGCGGAGAAACAGAAGACACTACCATTGCTGATTTAGCGGTAGCATTAAGCTGTGGGCAAATTAAAACTGGCTCTGCATCTCGTAGCGACCGGATTGCAAAATACAATCAATTATTACGTATTGAAGAGCAATTAGGTAATAATGCAAGATACATTGGAAAAGAGTTTAAGTTCTTGAAAAAGTAAGTACCAAAACTGAAAATAAAAATCCCGCTACGATAATAGTGGGATTTTTTTTGATATAAATATTAGCAAATATATTATTTAAAATATGCGAAATAAACTTTACTATCACTCGCCTTTAAAGCAAGTTCAATAAATAAAATAAAAAATTGATTCCAATAGGAATTATATACTCAACATACAATTGCGAACATGAAAGTTCAAGAATTAAAGATTGACCTAAAGAACCTGTCTTTAAATCTATATCAGAGGTAGATCATTTAAAAAATTGGTGGGGGCCAGCAGGTTTTACAAATACCTTTCATGAATTTGATTTTAAAGTTGGTGGTAAATGGAGTTTTGTGATTCATGGACCCGATAAAGGAAATGACACCAATGAATGTGCGGTCATAAAATAGGAAGACCTTCGCTCATTGCATGGAAAAGGTATTCACAGCTCATTTTTAAAGTTATGGCTACTTCCTTCGAGATAAAAAACAATCAAACCAAACTCGATTTTAAAACGCTTTTTAATTCAGTTAGTGAATGCAAAAAACTAAAGAAATCTGTAATTGAAAGAAAGGAAGAAGATATTAATAAATTTGAAAATAAATTATCTAAAATGCCATTATAATTAAACAAAAAAGCATTCACTAATTAGTGAATGCTTTTTGTTTAATTATTTAAGTATTAGAACTTAGCTCTAATCTTACGAATTTTACCGCGTCTACGTTTTCCAAAAAAGTGACCATAACGCCCTCTATAGAAGCTCGATTTACCTCTTAACACATAACTATAGCTTAAACTCATCGTCATATAACCATCTTTGTGAGTTTTATCTCCACGTTTTTGTCCAATACCTAAATTTTTGTCATAACCAAAATTCTTAACAAAGCTCGGATCTAAACCGCTCAATTCATCAGTACGATTTGCTAGAGCTGCCGCCTCAGCAGTTTGAGTTGAAGGATCAACATAATCTCCACTAATGTCATCCAAATAATCAGTAAATGTTGTGCGATAATTTATTTCATAACCAATACGATGTTTTTTATGAATTGTAAAGTAAAACCCAATACCTGCAGGAATATTAATACCAACAGGCGAATATGCTCTATTTTCAGTTTGCAAAGGACGAAGTTTTACCCCTCCATCTAAAGTTTTTGGATTTGAATAATACGCTCCCAATCCAGCAAAGAAATACGCTCTAAATCCATTTTTATATCTATAAGTATTCCCTAAATCATTATCTTCAAAAAAGAAGACCTGACCCGTTACTGCTAAATCAAACATATCATTTCTGAAATTCAAATTTCGAGCGTTACGAGCTGGATTAGAAGATAATTTATCATCACCTTCAATACGTAAATAATCCAAAGCCATCTTAACTGATACCTTTTGGTGCACTTTATATCTAGCAAAACCGCCAACATTCCAACGAGTTTTTGCCATTTTCATATCAGCAACGAAATCTCTACGAGTTTGCTCCTTACCGCCAATATCACCCAAATAATTGGAAACACCTGCGGAAACACCATAATCCCAAAGCCATTGTGCTTTTGAAATTGTAGTTAAACCAAGAATTAATAATAAAGTAAAAATATTTTTCATTGAGTAAACGATATTAAAGTATACAAAAATAAGAAAATCTTTAACTTTACACCAAAAATAATACCATATGGACACAATTAAACGATTATTTAACATAAAATATCCTATTATTCAGGGCGGAATGATTTGGTGTAGTGGCTGGGAACTAGCTTCTGCTGTTTCAAATGCTGGTGGATTGGGACTTATTGGGTCTGGCTCTATGTATCCTGAAATTTTAAGGGATCAAATAAAAAAATGTAAACAAGCTACTAACAATCCCTTTGGAGTTAACGTACCACTACTGTACCCAAATATTGAAGAACATATAAAAATTATCATTGAAGAGGGCGTGAAAATTGTGTTTACCTCGGCTGGCAACCCTAAAACTTGGACAAGCCAATTAAAGCAACAAGGAATTACGGTTGTGCATGTGGTATCTAATGTAAAATTCGCGATTAAATGTCAAGAAACTGGAGTTGATGCTATTGTAGCTGAAGGCTTTGAAGCTGGTGGACATAATGGACGGGAAGAAACAACCACATTAGTTTTAATCCCGCAAGTAAAAAAGGCTATTACAATTCCTTTAATTGCTGCTGGTGGTATTGGATCGGGACGAGCTATGGCTGCAGCATTTGCCTTAGGAGCTCAGGGCGTTCAAATAGGTAGTCGTTTTGTAACTACCGTTGAATCATCAGCCCATTTAAACTTTAAAAATGCAATTGTAGCTGCAAAAGAAGGCGATACTCAATTATCTTTAAAACAATTAACTCCAGTAAGATTACTTAAAAACTCTTTTTTTGAAAAAGTAAACGAATTAGAGAAAAAGGGAGCTAACACGGAAGAATTGTCTAATTTACTTGGAAGAGGGCGTGCTAAAAAAGGTATGTTTGAAGGAGATTTAATAGAAGGGGAATTAGAAATCGGCCAAGTTTCTGGGGGCATTGATAAAATTGAATCAGCAAAAGAAGTGATTGATGAAATTATTAATGAGTACAATATGGTCATAAAAACTTTAGAAAATAGTTACTTATAACTTAATCAAATAAAAACAGTTTAGTTCCGTGGTGTCTCCTTTGTTTATTTTTATCCCAATAGTTTTAGGGTAAATTTCGGAAATACTTGGTTTAGACAATAACACAAAATCAGTTTTCTGAAAAATATTTTTATAATTGCTGGGACTCAAAAAATAAGAATGCCTATTGGCCAGCAAACTTACAATAAATGGTTTTGCAAACGCAATACTCTCATTTTCTTTAACAATTTTCTGTATTTGTTTAAAATCATTTAATACTAGTTCGTGATAAGGTCCTACTGACTTATTTTCATTTTTTATAGCTAACCATATTGTCTTAGAATTGCTCATCAATACTACTGATAAACAACCTGAAATAATTGTATTAGACCATTTAAACTTAAAAAAAGATAATGTCGTTGTAATGCCAAAAAGTGTGTAATAAAAGAACAATGGCATAATAGGAATTAAATATCGTATCGTATCATTATTAACGGGGTAAGCAAACAGAAATAAAAAATAAATAATAAAATAGTAATCTTTAAAAGACCTCTTATTTTTTAACGAAATAAAAAAACCAACAACAAAAAAAACAGTAACCCCAAAAGTAATAATTGTATTTAGCCAAAATGGGATTTCTTGTTCAAAAAAAAGTGCAACGTAAGTGATATATACAAAGGCATTTTTTAAGAATATACTAACCTCAAAGTTTTCGAAAAGATATGACCCATAAAGTTTAATTTCCTGATTCGAGACTTGCTGCAAAAAAACAAAATTTATAAGTACAACAACTATGGCAAAAATAGCTAGGGCTTTTATGATCTCTTTTAACCTTTCTTTTCTGCTTTCTTCGCTATTAAATAATAAATGAAGTAAATAAGCTAAAAGCATTGTTAAACCCAAAAATCTGACTGAAAATAATAATGCAATTAAAAAAGGAATTATTAATGATTTGGATTTTTTCAGATATTGAAATCCTAAAAAAATTAAGAAGCATAACGCAATAAATAAAAATTCAGGAACAACCTCAGACTTTAGCCTCAAAAACAAAAAATTATAAAACGCACATAATGTAGCAAAAAAGCTTATTGATGGAAGAAAATAAGAACTTAAAAAAAGAAAAAAACATACAGCTGCTAAAATATAGGTTACTGAAATAAAATTCACATAATTTTCAATAGCAAGGGTTGGTGTAATTGCGCTCATAGTTAATGAAAAAAACACACTACGTTTTTTTCCACTACTATACTCCTCGATATTTAAAACCTCTTTGTAAACTTTTGAGGGTGTATTTATTTGTTGAGCTTGATAGACATATTGCGCAAAATCGTCTCCCCAATCCGGATACGATCGTGTATGAATAAAATAAGTAGGAATTAATATTAAAATCAATAATAGTGAGAATACAACTTTTCTATTTTTAACTACTTCAACAAAAGTGTATGACATACTTATTATTTACGTTTCAATTTATGAATTTCTTTGATAATATTTTTTAATCGACTTCTAATTCCTGGTCCATTTTCGTGAACACTTAAATCATTTAATATCATTAATAATTCGTCTAACAGTTCAGGATAAGGCCTAGATATATTAAAAACAACAGTCATTGCAAAAGCTCTTACTGCTATAGCTTCTGATGGATTCTTAATGTATTCAAAACACTTGTCTAATAAAAATGATTCCTGTTTTTTAGGTACAGGATGTTTTTGAAATAACCTTAACGTATTTCGGACAACACCATTATGTAAATTAGGCTGTTTAAGATTATTAATAAGCATACTTAAAAATGGTTTTACTCGATTATAATCAATATCACTGCAATGACCCAAAACCCACATGGCTCGACTACTTAATAACTGATCTTTATCCAGTGCAAGATTAATCAACTCCTTTTCCTGATTACTATTTAATATTTTCCCTGCTAAATCAGGAGCTTTAAAAACTCTGATATCAGCTATTAATTCGTCTTTTATATTTAACTTATTAATTTTCACAGTCAAATAAATTGTCCACTTTTATGTTGAATATACAAAAAAGCCACTAAAATATAATAAAAAAAATGTAAAATATAGTAAAAACAATAAACTAGATGTAAGTTAGATTGATTCTTGATTTAAATAACTTTATTTGTTAGGTTATACTATTTTCTACACATGTATAATAATTCTCCTTTTGGCAAGCAGTAACGCTCTACTAATTCAGCACTTATTTCTTTCGTATAATCTTCAACTGTCACTTTAAATCCAGCTGCTGCTAATTTATCTTTATAATCCAATCCAAATAAACGAACATGGTCTTTTTGCCAGAAGTGTTTTTCTCTATCTGCTTCACTCGTAATAGACTTATCTTCGTATGTTTCGTAACGATTAACATCTTGAGGAATTTGAAAAATTCCAAAACCGCCCGGTTTCATCATACGATATAATTCTCGCATACATTGGTCTGCATCTTCAACATGCTCTAATACATGATGACAAAAAATCACATCAAATGAATTATCCTCAAATGGTGCATGATGTAAATCGAAATGATGATCAGCAATTGGCGAATTATAATCTCCAGTTACATAATCTAAATTAGGCATTGCTTTAAATAATTTATAAAAACATTGTTCTGGAGCAATGTGTAATAATTTGTGTTTAGCAGTAAAAAAATTAGTTTTTTCTTTTAAATACAACCACAACAATCGATGCCTCTCCAACGACAAACTTCCTGGGCATAAGGCGTTATTACGAGCTACACTTTTACTATAACCGTAAGGTAAAAATTTACGGTAGGTTTTGCCACTAATAGGATCTTCAAATCTATTGCCATAGTATAATATTGGTGCTATTTTACTAAATATTAAACTTAGTTTAATAAGTATAGGCCTTGGTATTGTGCGAAGAATGAAATGGAACATTAGTATTTATTTATTTCGATGATGATTGGTACTATATTTTTTGAAGAAGCATTGGCTTCAAAATTTACTTTATTATCAATTTTAAATTGAATATCAGAAATCAAATCATCTTTAATGAAATCATTAATTCGAGTTTGAAAATCTTGCGATTTATTTGAATTAAAATTTTCGTTTAAAGATTTATAATCTAATTGATTTTTTGAAATCAAAACACAAATATAATCTTTTGTTCCTTTTTCATCAGGACTCATACTTTGATCTCTAGGAAAAACGCGAGTACCGGTTATACCACAATAAGCTGAGTGCTTTGGCGTGTATGGAAACAACACGTAACTGCCATTATCAACTTCTTTTCCAAAGATATAGATGTAACACTCAATATTATTTTTAAATTCTACTTTAAACTTTGTACTAATTTTTACTGGTTGAGTTGTACTATAGATATTATTACCTTTGTTTACTAATGGAATATAACTTTTACTCTCTTTTTCAACTAATGCTAACGAGCAATTTAATTTATCCTTAGAAGTTTTATCAGGCATTGGATATAAGCCATAGGCTTCGTTAGCAAAGGCAACAAAATCTTTATAACTAACCCATGCTCGTCCGTTTTTACCCCATTTTTGCCCCCAGCTATTTTGAATTAAGAAAGCTCCATCTTTATCAAAATAAAAATCATCATATCCAATAATACACATACAGTGTCCACCAAATCCACTTTTATTATAATCATTACTATTGGGCTGCCAAAACTCCTGACCTTCCATATCTTGCATAAAGCTTCCTCCTACACTCATCCCAATAACAACGGGCGCTTTATGTGCTAAATTTTCTCTAATTGCGTTAACATCACAGGTATAATCATCTCCACTAATTGATAAACGATTAGCACCTTTCATTTTAAATTGCGACGCCTCTTTTAACACATAATTATCAGGTTGCTTGGAGCATGAATTTTCATTGTATGGAAATTTAGCATAAGCCACTGCACCATCTTTTGTCAATAAATCAACAGCTCTATCAATATAAGTTCCTTGACAATCTTGTAATCCAATTTGGTTGTAAGTAAAAGCTGGGCTAAAAACAATTTGATTAGGATCTTGTCCAGTATTTACAGATTCTAAAATAGTTCGTGCCGCGTAAGTGCTGCCCCATCCAACGCAAGAACCTTGCTGGCCCTGATCACCAGCAGTTGGTGCAAAACGCTCTAATGATACACGCTCAGGCAGTTGCTCATCTGGACTTAAAGACGCATAAACATCTGTGCTATCATACACTGCTGGATCTAATGTTGCGCCAGTTCCAAAAGAGGCGCGTTGCTCTTGTGATGAGTTTCCTCCACCACTGCATCCACCTTTAAATAAATAAAAAGCGCCACCTATCAAAATAACAGGAATTACTATTTTTGGATAACGAAACAAAAAGGGTAAAATCATCATCAAGATATTACCACCTCCACCGCCTGATCCTCTGTTAGAACCAGAATTTTTACCTTGATTTCCGTCCCAACCCGATTTCGAGTCGTTATCGTCAGACATTCGTATTGGCATAAACTAATTTTAAATTTAAAAGCATAAAAATACACAAAATCATGCTGTTAATAAAATGAGGTTGGCATAATTAATTTGTTATTTTTGTGTTTCTGAGTAATATTCTATGGCAAAAACTACTACATCAAAAAGCACTCATCCTGGTTCGTTAAATAACAAAACCTTATTTGACAAAATAGACTCCTGGGGCGAAAACAATAACAACAAACTACTTTTTATATTCCTTGGATTATCCTTATTTTTTTCTTTTATACTTTTTAATGCCCGAATTAGCGAGGCTCATGATGATGCTTTATACTTAGAAGGCGGTTGGCGATATGTACATGAATTCCCAAATTACTTCTATACACAAAATGCACCATTATATGTATTGTTTTTAGGCTTATTAACAAAGATTTTTGGTTTTAAATTACTTTTATTCAAGTTATTTAATGTTGTATTTAACTTTTTTGCAGTGTACTTTTTTTATAAGACGTTTTATAAAAGAATCCCATTTGCAGTATTTATACCAGTCATGATTTTTGTAAGCTGTAATCACTTAATACAGTATTACGCTAGTATGACCTTTACCGAAGCTTTCTATTTATTCTTACAATCTTTATTTTTCTTTTGGTTTTTTAAATTATATGATGCGCTAAAGTTAGAGCCAAATGCCATCAAACATTATAAACTATGGTTAGTGTTAGGTTTATTTACTTTTTTAATTGCTACCTGCAAAAGTGTGGCAATTGTGGCTGTACCAGTTTTAATTTTATACTTTTTAATTGAAAAACAATGGAAAAATGCAGGACTAGCATTAGGTTCGTATTTGATTTTTAAAATACCATATGAATTAATTGTTAAACTAATTTGGGGTTCTCAAAACCAATTTAGCGGACAAAGTAAAATATTATTATTAAAAGACCCTTATGACAAAGCTGCAGGAAACGATGACTTTGCAGGCTTTGTAGGGCGTTTTTTCGATAATTGTAACCTGTATTTAGGAAAACGTTTTTATGAATTACTTGGTTTAAGAGAAGAGTACACAAAACCTGTAGAGACACAATTGCAAGCTGATAAATTACAAAGTGAATATAAATACTTAGCTTTTTTCATCATCATTATATTATTAATTGCATTATTTCAAGTATTTAAACAAAAAAACAAACCATTAGTATTTTTTGGCTTATTTACAGGAGCACAATTATTGCTATCATTTGTTATCCTTCAAGCACGTTGGGATCAACCTCGTATTGTATTAATTTGTATGCCAATTATGTTGATTTTGATGTATTATTTGTTTTTTAATACAGTAAAAAAATCGGGCATGGGACAAGGAATTTACCTAGTAATAGTTGGTATTATTTGTGGTTCTGTTTTAATTTCATCATTTAAACGAGGAACTGCTAACTTACCGATTGTTAAGAAAAATTTAGCGGGTAATATTTATTATGGTTATACTCCAGATTGGCAAAATTTCTTAAAATGTAGTCAGTGGTGCGCTGATAGTTTACCTGCAAATACATTAGTAGCCAGCAGAAAAGCACCTATGAGTTTTGTTTACGGTAAAGGAAAAAAATTCTTCCCGATTTACAGTGTTATCGTAAAAGATTCGTTAACACAACAATCTAACCCTGATAGCGCTTTAGCTTTTTTTGCTGCCAAAGGCGTTACCCATATTATGGTTGGAAGTTTAAGAATTAATCCAAAACAAAATACAGGGCAAGTAATCAATACAGTTCATAATATCGTTCAGCCTATCTTTCAAAAGTATCCTGATAAATTAAAATTAGTGCATACTGAAGGCTCATCTGAAGAATCATATATTTTTGAAATTACTAAATAATGGCGTCATCACTAAGTATAGCACTCGGTAATTTTTTATACAAAAATTGTTTTCCGATTTATAAAATCACTTATAAATCATTTAAAGAGAAACAAGATGCCTTTGAAATTTCGTTAATGAAAAAATATATCAAATTAGGAGATACTGTTTTGGATATTGGCGCTAACATAGGCTTCTATGCTGAAATATTATCTCGCATTGTAGGAGAAAAAGGAAAAGTACATTGCTTTGAACCTGACTCCACTAACTTTGATCATTTAAAAAGTAGAAGTAACCATTTACCAAACGTTATTGTAAATAACAAAGCAGTTTCCGATAAAACAGAAACCATTAAAATTTATACTTCTAAAAAACTAAATGTAGATCACAGAACTTACAAACCTGACGAATACGATCAAGAAATTGATATTCATGCCATCGCAGTTGACGAATACTTACAATCATCAACATCTGAAATTAATTTCATTAAAATGGATATTCAGGGATTTGAAATGAGTGCTGTAAAAGGCATGACAAAAACATTGCAAAGTCCTCATTTAAAAATGCTTTCTGAATTTTGGCCCTATGGTATGCGAAAAGCAGGAACGAGTGTGTTAGAATATTTTCATTTTTTAAAGCAATACAATTTTTACATTTATTTAATTAACAATAATCAATTAATAGAATTAACTGAAGAGAAAGTAAAAACGTTTTTGGATTTACCAGAAACGACTTATATGAATATTTTTGCCAGTAAAGACCGTGTTTAAAAAATATACCATAGCATTTGATTTAGACGATCCAAGAGCCACCTTGGCGCATAGAGATATTATTTTACAAAAACCTTTTTTAAAAAGGTTTTATCAAGATTGGTATAAAATTTTTATACAAAAAAGTAAAGAAGTTGGCAAAGGCATTTACTTGGAGATAGGCTCTGGAGGCGGTTTTTTAAAAGATGAGTTTCCTGAAGTAGTAACTTCTGATATTTTAGATTTACCAGTAGTTGATAAAGTGTTTAGCGCCGAAGAAATGCCTTATAAAGAAAATGAATTAGGCTGCATCATGATGTTGAATGTTTTTCATCACATCCCTCGCCCCTATTTATTTTTGCAGGAAGCAGAACGAACATTAATCTCTGGCGGAAAAATTATTATGATTGAGCCAGCTAATTCTGCTTTAGGAAGATTCATCTATAAACGCTTTCATCACGAACCTTTTGAAGAAAATGGACCTCGCGAAATAAAACCAGGAAATCCATTAAGTAATTCGAACCAAGCATTACCACACATTTATTTTGAAAGAGATTTAGAACAATTCGCTAAAGACTTTCCAAAACTAAAAATTAATAAAATTACTTATCATACACCTTTTATGTATGTCATAAGTGGCGGTGTTTCGAGAAGTGCAATGCTTCCATACTTCATGTACAATTTTGCAAAAGCTATGGAATGGCTTTGTAAACCATTTAGTAAACAATTAGGTTTATTTTGCACAGTAGAAGTGGAGAAAATTTAAGCAATCAGCATTTCTTTTTTTCTAACAAACATTAATCCTAATATTGTAATTCCCGCATTTATTAAGATCAATTCATTTCCAATTTCATATGTCGTCATAGTTTTAACTACATAATTTGCTAATATATACGTAAAGATTGGAGCTACAACACAAACAACTGGCACTAACCTATCATTTAAATGTTGTTTGGTAAATAATCCAATAGCAAATAAACCAAGTAATGGACCGTAAGTATAACCTGCTAACATTAAAATGGTATCAATAATAGCTCGCTGATTTAAAATATCAAATACAATAATCACTAACCATAAAATCACTGCAAAACCAATATGAATATAAGTTCTGCGTTTCGATTTTTGTTCATCTGTTAACGTTGTATTTCTATCATACTCCAACATATCAATATATGTAGAAGTTGTTAAGGTTGTAAGAACACTATCAGCACTGCTAAATGTAGCTGCAGTTAAACCAATAATAAAAATTAAACCAGCAAACATTCCTAAATGATTTAAAGCGAGATTAGGGAATACTTTATCAGTAATAATTTTTCCTGTTTCAGCATTCATTGGTAAATCGATAGCAGCGTGAGCATAATATTGATACAGTAAAACACCTAGTGATAAAAAGAAAATATTTACAATTACCATCACGATACTAAACCAAAAAATATTTTTTTGTGCGTCACCTAAGGATTTACAACTTAAATTTTTCTGCATCATGTTTTGATCAAGTCCTGTCATGGCAACCGCTATAAAAATTCCACCAATAAATTCCTTCACAAAAAAGTTAGATTTATGCCAATCCCAAAAAAATGTTTTCGAATATTCTGAATTAGCAATATTTGAAACGGCTTGTCCAAAACCAATATCCATTTTATCAATAATAATAGCAATAGAAACCACAACGCCTAGCACTAAAAACAGCGATTGAAATGTATCCGTCCACACTAAGGTTTTAATTCCTCCTTTGTAAGTATATAACAACATTAACACCAAAATCACTGAAACACTTAGCCAAAAAGGCACGTGTACACTTTTAATTTGATCGAATACAAAAAATTGAATAACTCCCGCAGCTAAGTATAATCGTCCAGAAGCGCCTAAAATACGTGACAATATGAAAAAGAAAGCTCCAGTTTTTTGTGTATGTCGTCCAAAGCGTGTTTCTAAATAGGTGTAAATAGAAACCAAATTCATTTTATAATAAATTGGAAGCAATACTTTTGAAATAATGAAATAACCAACAAAATAACCAAGTACCAATTGTAAATACGAAAAATTTGCTCCTCCCACTTTACCTGGAACTGAAATATAAGTAACACCACTTAACGAATCTCCAATCATACCAAATGCAACCGCATACCAAGGCGAAGCATGATTTCCTGAAAAATAACTTTCAGCTGTTGAATTTTTAGATGTTAAGTAGGCAATTAAGAGTAATCCCCCAAAATATAAGCCTATGCAAGAAATAATAAGTAATGGCGACATACTTTAAAGATAAAGTGAATGATTTGGGAATTCGGACCTAAAAAACGATTATTTTAAATACTTAAACGTTAATATCTTTTAACACACTAGCCCTAAGCAAAACTGTTAATAATCCTCATTTTTTGCTACCTTGTAGCCTTAATATTATTTATGCAAGACATCATAGCAAAAATACCTCGCGAAGCATTATTAAGCGAGTTAACTAAGGAGCGCTACATACGTAAAACCAATAATGGTGATAATGAAATTTACATTATCACTCATCACAATTCGCCAAACACTATGAAAGAAATTGGTCGTTTACGTGAAGTTACATTTAGGCATGCTGGAGGCGGCACAGGTTTAGATTGCGATATTGATGAATTTGATTTGGGAGAACATCCCTATCAACAGCTTTTAGTATGGGATCCCGTTGAAAAAGAAATTGTTGGGGCATATCGTTTTATTTTATGTAGAGATGCTGAATACAAAGATGGGAAAGTATTACTAGCAACAACCGAATTATTTGATTTCTCACCTGAGTTCTATAAAACATATTTACCTTATACCATTGAATTAGGGCGTTCATTTATTCAACCACAATATCAGCCATCCGAACAATTTAGAAAAGGATTATTTAGTTTAGATAATCTGTGGGATGGATTAGGCGCTATCGTGGTTGATAATCCCGATATGAAATATTATTACGGTAAAGTGACGATGTATACCGATTTTAATATTCAAGCACGAGATTATATTTTATCATTTCTGAAATATTATTTTCCTGATCCTCAAAAGTTAGTAACTCCTATTCATGGAATTGATATTAAAACAAACGTAACCGAATTTTTAAAAGAGATAGAAGGAAAAGACTACAAAGCTGGGCATACTATTTTAAATAAACACGTAAGAGCTTTAGGCGAAAATATTCCTCCTTTAGTTAATGCCTATAGTAATTTATCAAGCACAATGTTATCATTTGGAACTGCCATTAACCCAACATTTGGCGGCGTTGAAGAAACAGGTATCTTAGTAACTATTGCTGATATTTATAAAAGCAAATCTGATAGGCATATTGAAACTTACAACAAAGAATTGAGAGAACGGATTTAATTAGACATAAACTTAGCGATCTTTGCGTAAATCCTCTGCATTCTTTGCGGTTAAATACAAATAAAAAAATGGAAATAAAAAACGCTAAATTTTTAAAAAGCAGTTCTAATAACAAGCACTGTCCACCGCCCGATAAACCAGAGTTTGCCTTTATTGGCAGAAGTAACGTTGGTAAATCGTCGTTGATAAACATGTTATGTAATGAAAAAAACTTAGCTAAAACATCATCTAAGCCCGGCAAAACGCAATTAATAAATCATTTTATAATTGATGATAAATGGTATTTAGTGGATTTACCAGGATACGGTTACGCAAAAACAAGTAAAACTAATTTAGATAAATTTGAAGAATTAATTAGTAACTACATAACTAAACGTAAAAATTTAATTTGTGTGATTATCTTAATTGACAGCCGTTTAGAATTACAACCAATTGATGGTGAATTTATGGATTGGTGTACTCAACATGAAATTCCATTTTGCTTGGCATTTACTAAAATTGATAAATTAGGAAAAAATCAATGGGCAAGTAATTTTGCAAAATACAAAAAACGCCTAATGGATTATTGGGGTGAACTCCCACAAATATTTGAAACTAGTGCTGAAAAAAGGCAGGGCAAAGAAGCTATATTAAATTACATTGGAGAAAATATGCAATATTTTATTCCACCACCAAAAGGAGTAAAAGCAACTAACGACGAGGACGACGAAGATGAGTACGACAACGACACTATCTGATTGGCAGATTCTTCAAAATAAATTAAAAGAACGTTTTGGTTCAGAAATGGATCACGATGCTATTTTATTTATGATTGGACTTCAAGAGTTAGATAAGCCATACAAGAATTATAAAAAGGATGAAAAATTAGAAGTGATGCATATTGGTGTATGCACCGTTTTAGCTCCTTATGGCTTTTATGAATACAAAGGCCGAGATGATGAAGATTGGCCGCATTGGGAATTAAAAGAAAATTTACCTTATTTAGACGCTAAGCAACAAAACAGGTTAATGAATGATGCCTTAATCGATTATTTTAAAAGAATTAATTTTTTTGAAGATTAATCCACATATAGCTATTTTGCCATTTATCCTTTTTTGAAAAATACTTAGTGTCGATTTAATACATTTATTACTCAAATTATTTATATCATGAAGAAATCTTTTTTATCACTACTAGCTTTAGCATCATTAACAATGACAGCTCAAGTAAGCACAAAAACTACAACGGCTTCAGCTAATAAAACAGCTGCAAAACCTACAAGCAAAGCACCTAAGTTATTACAAACGGTTGCTAAAGTGGGGAAAGAAATTGTTATTCCTTACAAAAAATATGTTTTAGCAAATGGCTTAACAATTGTTGTTCACGAAGATCATTCTGATCCAATTGCATATGTTGATGTTACCTATCATGTGGGTTCAAACAGAGAACAACAAGGTCGTTCTGGCTTTGCGCATTTCTTTGAGCACATGATGTTTCAAGGCTCAAAAAATGTAGCCGATGAACAACACTTTAAAATTATTACGGAAGCTGGTGGAACGTTAAATGGCTCAACTAACTCCGATAGAACAAATTATTTTGAAACAGTACCATCTAACCAATTAGAAAAAATGCTTTGGTTAGAGGCAGATAGAATGGGCTTTTTATTAGATTCAGTCACTCAAAAGAAATTTGAGGTGCAACGTGCTACGGTAAAAAATGAACGTGGTCAAAACTATGATAACAAACCTTATGGCTTAGTTGGAGAAAAAACAGGTGAAGCTTTATTTCCAAAAGGCCACCCTTACTCTTGGACAACCATTGGATATATTGAAGATTTAAACAGAGTAGACGTGGGCGATTTAAAACGTTTTTATATGCGTTGGTATGGACCTAACAATGCTGTATTAACGGTATCTGGTGATGTAAATACTGCCGAAGTAGTAAAGTTAGCTGATAAATATTTTGGTTCTATCCCTCGCGGACCAGAAGTAAAAAATATGGCGAAACAAGCAGCCGTATTAACTGAAAATAGATATATTTCTTATGAAGACAATGTGAAATTCCCAATGTTTAAAGTAACCTACCCTACTGTTGCATCGATGGAAAAAGACGAAGTAGCCTTAGACGTGTTAGGTGAAATTTTATCTTCTTCAAAAAGTTCTCCATTGTATAACACCTTTATCAAATCACAAAAAGCAGTTTCTGCTAATGCATATAATTACAGTAGAGAATTAGCTGGCCAATTTGAAATCTTAATCAGAGCAAACGCCGGAACAAAATTATCCGACATCGAAGCTATGTTAAATCAATCTTTATCTGATTGGGAAAAGACAGGAGCAACTGATGATGATATTAAAAAATATAAAGTTTCATATCAAAGTAATTTATACGAAGGACTAGCAACTGTGCAAGGTAAAGGTAGACAACTAGCCGCATACCAAACCTATGCTAACAATCCAAACTATTTAAAAATCGAAATGGCAAATAATTTAATGGTTACTAAAGAAGATGTGATGCGTGTGTACAATACATATATTAAAGGTAAATTTGGAGTAATTTTAAGCTGTGTTCCTAAAGGAAAATCTGATTTAGCAGCCAAAGCTGATACTTGGAAAATGTATGAAAGAACTATTGAACAAGAAAGTGCAGAGTATAAAAATTTATCTTATACTGAACCAAAAGATAATTTTGATAGAAGCAAAACTCCTGCAGCTAAAGCAGCAAAATTAGTTCCATTACCAAACTACTGGACGTCAAATTTCACAAATGGAATTAAGGCAATTGGTATTAACAACAATGATATCCCAAAAGTAAACATTCAATTTACTATGCCAATCGGTCATCGCTATGAATCAAAATCTGGCTTAGCTGTCATGTTAACTTCCTTAATGGAAGAATCTACACAAAAACATAGTGCCGAAGAGATTGGCAGTATTTTAGAACGTTTAGGAAGTGATGTTTCATTTTTTGCTAATGATAACGAAATAGGAATGTATATCTCATCTTTAAAACAAAATTTAGACTCTACTTTAAAAATTGCGGAAGAAATGTTATTCATGCCTAAATTTGATCAGGAAGATTTTGATTTAGTAAAAAAAGAACAATTAGATGGCATTACTAATTCACTAACACAAGCTACTGCCATTGCAAGTAATGTGTTTGCAAAGCTTATGTATGGAGAAGGCTATAACCTATCCATCTCCGCTAATGGGAATACTGAAACAGTTTCATCTATTACATTAGACGATGTAAAAGCATATTATAAAAACTTCTCAGGATTTAATTCTGTTTTAGCAGTAAGTGGTGATATTGACCAAGCAAGCGCTTTAAAGAAATTAAGTTTTTTAAACAAATTACAATCTGTAGGTACGATGCCTTTAGCAAAATATAAATTACCCGAAATTGATAAAACACGAATTTATTTTGTTGACAAAAAAGGAGCTCCTCAATCAGAAATTAGAGTTGGTAATTTATCATTAGCTTATGACGCAACCGATGAGTTTTTCAAATCAAACATTATGAACTATTCTTTTGCAGGTGCATTTAACAGTAGAATTAATTTTATTTTACGTGAAGTAAAAGGATTTACTTATGGAGCTCGCGGAGGTTTTTATGGAAATAAATTTGTTGCGCCTTATGCTATTAGCGCAGGAGTTAAGGCAAATACAACAGACAGTTCTTTAGTAATTATCATGGATGAATTAAAAAAATACAGCGATGGTGGAATTACTGCTGAAGAATTAGAATTCACAAAAAATGCCATGGCTCAAGCAGATGCTTTAAAATATGAGTCACCACAACAAAAATTAGGCTTTGTGAAACGTATTTTAGATTATGATTTAGATAAAACCTACGTCGCAAAGCAAGGTGAAATTATTAAAACAATTACCAAAGCAGAAATCGACGCTTTAGCCAAAAAGAATTTACCGTACAACAATATGGCCATATTAGTTGTTGGTGATAAAGCAACAAATTTTGAAAAATTATCTAAACTTGGTTATGAGATAATTGAGTTAGATGTGAATGGTAATAAGGTTAAATAAAATTAGTTTTGAAAGTTGGAAAGTTTAGAAAGTTTAAATATCAAACAACTTTCTAAACCTTTTAACTTTGTAACTTTTAAACTAAAGTAAATGAATATAGGAATTGTATGTTACCCAACTTTTGGAGGCAGCGGCGTTGTTGCCACAGAATTAGGAATAGCATTAGCACATAAAGGACACAAAGTACATTTTATCACGTACTCACAACCATTTAGATTAAATCAGTTTAACGAAAACTTATTTTATCATGAGGTAAATGTAAATGATTATCCCTTATTTGACTATCAACCTTACGAAAGTGTATTGGCTAGTAAAATTGTAGATGTTGCTATTTATGAACGTTTGGATATTTTACATGTGCACTATGCGATACCACATGCATCGGTTGCTTATTTAGCGCAACAAATATTAAAATCTCGAAAAATTAAACTGCCTTATATTACAACCTTGCATGGTACAGATATTACTTTAGTTGGACAAGATCCTTCTTTTGAACCAGTGATTTTTTTCTCATTAAATAATAGCAATGCCATTACTTCTGTATCTGAAAGTTTAAGAAAGGACACATTGAAAACCTTTAAAATCGCTAACGATATTAAAGTGATTCCTAATTTTATTAAAATTGAAGACTACCAGCATCCAACAGAAGCTTGTCATCGTAAAAATTTTGCTGCACCAAACGAACGGATATTAATTCACATTTCTAATTTCAGAAAGGTAAAACGTGTAGAAGATGTATTACGCATTTTTGATATTGTAAGAAAAGAAATTCCATGTAAATTGATATTAGTTGGTGATGGACCTGAAAGACCTGCTATTGATAAATTATGCAGAGAATTAAACACTTGCAGCGATATTATTTCTGTCGGTAAGATTGCAAATCCAAAAGAAGTATTATCAATAGCTGACTTATTTATTTTACCTTCTGAAACCGAAAGTTTTGGTTTATCAGCTTTAGAAGCTATGGCCGTTAAAATTCCAGTTATCTCATCAGATACAGGTGGTATTCCCGAATTAAATATTCATGGTAAAACAGGTTACATGAGTAAAGTTGGTGATTATGAAGACATGGCCAAAAACACCATCGCTTTATTATCTGATGAAAAGAAATTTCAACAATTTAGAGAAAATGCCTTTGAACAGGCTAAGAAATTTGACATTGAAGCCATCTTGCCGATGTATGAAAAATTGTATAAAGAAGTAATCGCAGCTGGAATTTAAAGCTTAAAGCGGAGACAAATGCTTCCTTGCAGGTTTTTCACATTCTTCAAAAACAGTACCTCCTAAATAAGGTAATAGTCTATTAAAATCAGTAGTTTTAATATAATAATTTCCTAAAGCGGTGTATAATTTAGTTTGATCAGTCGTACTTTCTTTTGCATAATACGTTTTAATATCGTCAATTAAAACCATCGTTAATAAATCATCTAACTTTCTTTTACTTTTATACCACTTAAGCTCTTGCATGTTTTATATTTTTATTTACCTCAATATCTAATAGTTTTTCAATAAAAAAGCCCTACAATAAATTGAAGGGCTTTTAAATTTTTAAGTAAAATTACTTAACGATAGTTGCTCTTAAAGCATAAATTTTTTCAGAAATTGCTTTAAAATTAGCTTCTTTCATATCTTTAGGATCTTTGATAGCATCAATATCTGTGTGTATTTTTTTCAACTCATCATTTAATGTTACGCATTCTTTTTTGTCCTTATAATCATTTAATAAGTCAGTTAAGTTTTTTAAATAAAAACGTTGATCCCATAAATGCTTATAAGCTTTTTCTTTTACGGCAGCATCTGTAACGCCTTCTGTAATTTTACAAGTTAAATATAAGCTTTCAACCCAAGAACCCGCAAATACAGAAGAAGCGGTATAAACACGCTCATTTGTTCTTAAATAAGAATCACTCTTAACAAAAATTTCATCCAAGATTTTTAATAATGAATCTTTATTAGATAAATTTTTCTCAGCACGTTTTCCAACCATTTGATCAACGGCACTTTTTAATCCTAATGCATCAGAAGTAGTCACTACCGTTTTCATGTATTTTAAAACATCTTCGCCTTTATTATTAACCATTGCATAAGACATATCTATATTAAATACACCTAAAACTAAAGCTTTTGAAAATTCATTGCTTGCAGAGATTTGTTTTTTTGCATCAACTAATAACGCATTATTATAATCAACGCCCCAATTAGAAAGTTCATTAATACTAGCCACTGGCGAAGGAATATTTGCAATAGCAAAATCAAATTTAAACTTAGTTTCTTCGTTAACGGTTATTGGTGTTGTATCTTTTGGAGTTTCAGCGGTTACATTTTCTGCGATTTCTTCAGAAGGTTTGTCTCCACATGATACTAACATGATAGATAAAGAAATACTTGTTGCTAAGAATAGTTTATTCATTTTTTAAAAATTTTAAACAAATATAATGGCTTTTTTTATTTTGCGTAAATTTTCTTTAAAATCGTGAATAAATTGCCTATTTCTTAACATTTAAGCAATTAACAAGCTTTATACCTAACAAAAACGGCTCACTTAAAAGCGAGCCGTCAATTGTTTAATAACTACACAAATTATTATCTATCTAAATTGCCGTAATCCAATTTTTTACCTTGAATAGCTAAAATACCTCTTAATATTAAAATTAAGAATGGAACATATTTTACAGCCAACGGTAATTCAAAGTGAGTTAAAATCACTTCTGACTTACGTTTTAAGCGCTCTGTAATTAAATACATGGCAGGTATTAATAATAAGGTTAATACAGTTGCAAATAACAACCCGAAAATCATTGTCCAACTTAATGGGCCAAAGAACGCTACATTATCACCACCAAAGAATATCTTTGGATTTCCAGTTGACAATAATGATTCGAAATTAATATTTAAACCAACTGCTAACGGAATTAATCCTAATATAGCTGCTGTTGCTGTTAGGATAACAGGTGTCATACGTGTGCGACCTGCTTCAACCGTTGCGTCGTATAAGTTCATTCCACCTTCTCGGGCAAATTCTGCAAACTCAACTAATAAAATACCATTTCGCACCACAATACCTCCTAATGCAATAATACCAATACCTGTCATTACAATACTCATATCCATTTTAAAGACAGATACACCTATTAAAACACCCACAATACTAAATACAATTTCAGATAAGATAATTAATGGTTTCCCTAACGAATTAAATAAACCCACTAATACTAGCAACATTAAACCTACGGCTGTTAACATAGCATTCCCCAAAAAGCTCATTGTTTCTTGCTGTTCTTCTTTATCACCAGCAAACTTAACAATGACATTGCCCGATTTTTTGAAGTTTTTCATAGCACGTTCAACTTTTGCTACTACTTCATTAGGATTATAGCCATCTTTAATATCGGATGATAAAGTAATTACGCGTTTATTGTTTTTACGTTTAATACCCGCATACGTGTAATCATAACGGATATCGCAAACAGAAGCTAAAGGAACACTACGAACCATACCGCCCATGTTCATATCACGATACGTGATTTTTAAATTACGTAAGGTTTCAATATCAATACGTTGATCAAAATTATAACGTAATTGCACTGGATACTCATCATCTACATCTCTAAATTTAGTAGCCTCAACACCATAAACAGCACCACGAATTTCCATCGCTAGTTGGTAAGTTGAAATACCTTCTCGTAAAGCACGCTCTCTGTCTATATCAAAAATAATTTCAGGCTTATTATTTACGAAGTCAGATTTTAAACTTACAACACCTTCAATTTTAGAATCGCTAATAAATTTTCTTAATGCATCAGAGTTAGTATTTAAATCTTTAAAATCTTCTCCAATAATTTCAATACTAATTGGTTTCGGAGTTGGCGGACCGCTTTGTTCTTTATTAACAACAATATCAGCGCCTGCAATGCCCCAATCTAAAGATTGTAATTCTTGTAAATATTTAGAAGTTGATTCACCATCACGCTCTTCAAAACCAATAAACGAAATGGCAATTTTACCTTTATTAGGATAAGAATTTTGATCGCCATCCGCAGGATCAGTTACACCGATTGTAACGTTAGTAATCATCGATTCTACTAAATGGTTATCTTTTCCAATAACAGATTCAACCTTTGCCTCTACTCTGCGCATTACAGCATTGGTAACTTTTGGATCCGTTCCTTCTGGTAATTTCACATATACATAAACATTATTAGGATCTCCGCTAGGGAAGAAAACAACTTTAGGACTACGAACTACAAATAATACAATGGATAAGAAAAATAAAATCACAACATATATTAATGGACGCCAAGGCTTAACTAAAAACCATTCTAATACTTTTACATAGCGCTTTACAAAGCCTGGCCAAATTTTAAATTGCCATGCTTCTATAGTTTTGTATAACCATAAACGATTTAATACTAAGAAGAATGCTAAAAACACAGTGAAGTTCCCAACTGCAAAATGACCTGTTACATATGAGAATAAAGCAACTAAACCATATACAATTAATTGTAAACGTGCCTTTTTAGTGATTCTACCGTGTTCTTTACTTTCTTCTTCATGCGATTTCATAAAATCAACCGCAAAAACTGGGTTAATAATATAAGCTACAAATAAGGATGCTAATAAAGAGATGATTAATGTTACTGGTAAAAAATACATGAATTTACCAATGATACCTTGCCAAAACACAAGTGGAATAAAAGGTGCTAATGTTGTAATAGTACCCGATAGCACTGGCATAAACACCTCGCCAACAGCCCTTTTGGCGGCCGTTTTTATTTCAACTTTGCCATTATCAAAAATACGATGCGTATTTTCAATTACCACAATGGCGTCATCCACAACAATACCGAGTGCGAGAATGAAAGAAAAGAGTACAATCATGTTAAATGAAAACCCAATGCTTGGCATAATCAAGAACGCTATAAACATAGACAATGGAACCGATAAGGCAACGAACAATGCGTTAGTAACGCCCATAAAAAACATTAATACAACTGTTACTAAAATAAATCCAATAATGATCGTATTAATTAAATCAGTTAACGATGATTTAGTTTTATCGCTTTGATCGCCGCTTATTGTAATATCAAGTCCTTGAGGAAACTCACTCTTTTTCATGTCAGCAATAATTTCTTCAATTTTATCAGCTGCATCAATTAAGTTTTCGCCCGAACGTTTCACTACATTTAGAGTAATTACATTTTTACCATTTGAACTTGAGTAACTTTCTTTTTCCTTAAAACCATCTACTACTGTTGCAAAATCCTTAATAAATAATTTAGCCCCTGAAGCAGATGTTACAATAATGTTTTCAATCTCTTTTGGATCTTTAAATTCACTTTTAATACTTAACGTTGGTTTCATCCCATTCAATGGAATGTTACCACCCGAAATAGTTAAGTTTTCCTGTCCAATTGCTCTTTGAATATCAGTTAAGGTTAACTGTGCAGCTTGTAATTTATAGGCATCAATATTTACTTGAATTTCGCGATCTAAAGCACCAACTAATTTTACTTCGTTAATTTCTTTTAATCCTTCAACTCTATCTTGTAAATCTTCTGCATATTTTTTAAGCTGTTTTAAATCGTATTTTCCAGCCACATTAATATACATAATCGGAATCTCAGAAAACGCAATTTCTTTAATCATTGGCTCTCGAGTAAGCGTTGTTGGCATATCAGCACGTGCTTCATCTACAGCATCTTTTACTTTTTGTTTAGCTACCTCAACTTTAACATTGGTATGAAACTCAACAATAATAACTGATACATCTTGTAATGAAGTACTATTAAATTTTTTAATCCCTGAAATACCTTTCAATCGTTTTTCGATTGGTTTTGTAATAGTATTCTCGATATTAGTTGGCGAGTTCCCACCATTAACTGTACTAATATATATTGTTGGAACTGTAATATCAGGAAATTGCTCTTTTGGCAAAGAGTTATATGCCATAATACCGGCAAACGATAAAAAGATGGTAATCAAATAGACGGTCATTTTATTGTCTATTGCCCAACTTGATGGTTTAAATTCTTTTATTTTATCTAACATATGTTTGAGTTTAGAAAGTTATTAAGTTTAGAAAAGATTAAAGTGTAAATCTTATTTTTTCACATTCACATTATCACCTTCGTTAATTAAGTCGTAACCTTCTGTAATTAATAAATCACCATCATTTAATCCTTCCGAAATTTCGGCTAAGCCGTTATATTCATGAGAAATTTTAATCATATTTTTAACCACTTTACCGTTTACAGAAATTAATACAAAATTTTCGTTAGCACCTTTCTGTATAAATTTAACTGGCACAACTATTTTAGGAGTAGCAGATTGATAATCGTTAATTTTTAATTTAGCTACCATATTTGGATGATATTCTTTTTTGTTGTCTAACAATACCTCCACACCAAACGTACGTGTTAAATTATTAATAGCACGAGAAGAATAATTGATTTTTGATGCTATTGAATCATGCATATCTGGGAACAATACCAATGTTTCATTTCCAACTTTTACACGTGTAGCATATGATTCAGACACATCTGCTTTTACTTTTAAGTTCGAAAAATTGATAACATTTATTGCTGGCACACCAGGCGCTACAGCTTGTCCGATTTTGATATTAATTGCATCAACTGTTCCATTAATTGGAGAAATAATTTTACTCATGCGCACTTGCTCTTGCATAGTAGACACTTTATGCTCTAAACTTTCTTTAGTGTTTTTAGCTTGTAAATATTGTATTTCTGTTCCAATTTTTTGATCCCACAAATTCTTTTGCTTTTCATAAATTTGTTTCGCTAAATCTAAGCTAGTTTGTATATCAGCAATTTGTTGTTGTATTGCACGTGCATCCGTTTCTGCTAACACTTGTCCTTTACTAACTTCGTCGCCCACTTTTACATTTATTTTCGTAATTGTACCTGGCATTTCAGAAGATAGAGACACATTTTCATCAGCATCAATACGACCTTGCACTTCGATAAATGTTTTGAAAGTTTGAGGAGTTAATGTCATTGCTACAACGTCAATTAATTTCACTTTCGTAGTATCTGATTTTGCTAATTCTTCTTCTAATGTTGCTATTTGAGTTTCAAGCGCTGCTTTTTCCGTTCTTAATTTTTCAAGCTGTGCTTTTTTATCTGGAGTTGAACATGCAACAACGATAGAGGCGATAATAATGTATAAGAATTTATTTTTCATAAGATATATTATATTTTTATTTCTGTTTTTTTTATATTTTTTATTTAACTAAGGTTCCGGTTGCTTTTAAATAATCTGTTTTAGAAATCAACAAATCATAAAGAGCATTATAGTAATTTGTTTCCGACTCGCGTAATGATGTTTGAGCATTGATGATTTCGATATTTGAACCAACGCCTTGGGAATATTTTTTCTGAGAAACATCATATACATGCTGAGCTAAATCCATATTTCTTTTATTAGCATTTAATGTTTTTAAAGCATTATTGTAGGAAATAGTTGCAACACTAGTTTCTAACTGCGCCGCTAATTCTAAATTTTTTAAATTATTTTGATTTTTAAGTGCGGCAATTTTTGCTTGTTGTATTTTATTATGTCTTTGTAATCCATCAAACACATTTAAATTCAAGGTAACACCTACTAAAGCTACTTGATACCATTTTTTAATGGCGCTTGATTTATCGGATTCAAAAATATTTGCAGTAGGTCTTTGAGTATTGTATTGATAAGCTCCATAAGCAGCAAGGGTTGGCAAGTAACCCCATTGTAAACGTTTCACATCAATATTGTACAAGCTTTGTTGTGCGTTTAATAATTGCACATCCGTTCTGTTTGAAAAAGCAATATTAGAACTTGTCAATTCCTTTTTTAAATCTTCCGAAACATTTAAACTATCCGTTAAAGTTATAGGTTCATTAATTTGATAACCCATTTGAAACTTCAACATGTTTTCCCCTAACGATAAAAGTTGAGTCACTTTATCTTTCTCCACTAATAAATTATTGTGAGTCACTTCTAATCTCTCAACATCAATTAATTCTACAAAACCTTGTTGGTGATATGCTTTTACCTCCGTTAATGTTTGTGTTAGTTTATCTACATTAGCATTTAATAATTTTAAACGTTCTTGATTAACTAATACTGCATAATAAGCTTTGGTAACTTGCGATACTAATTCGGTTTTTGAACGATTAATACTAATTTTAGATAAGTTAACGAATTCTTTAGCCGCTTTTAATCCAAATAAATAATCTGAACTAAATAATAATTGCGAAGCGTTTAATCCAGCAGTAGCATTATACTGAAGCCCAAATTTAACTGCCTGAAAAGCATCGGCAGGAGCTAGCGGATTAAAGGCACTTAATGGAAAAAGAGACGTTGGTAGTTCTAAGTAATCTTTAAAATCAAAACTCCCAGTAATCTGAGGTAATCCAGCACCCGCAATTTCTCTTTTACGATAAATAGAATTTTTTAAATCTAACTCCGCATTTAAATGACTTGGACTATTTTTAATAGCATAATCAATAGATTGTTGGAGACTGAACGAATTTGATTTAGCTTCTTGAGCATTTACTTTAAACAACATTATCGAAAAAGCGACGAATAATGTGCGTGTACTAATTTTTATCATATATCTGTTTTTATTCTTGTTCATTAATTTTTTTGTATTCATTAATTAATTTATGTCCCTTTAAAGTACAAATACCATAAACAAACATATCTAACAATAGTTGATGTGTTTGAGTGAAACTAATTTTTTCAAAAGAAAAATAATTACCAAACATTAGCATATCTATTTGAGTAAGTCGGTATTTTGCGGTAAGTTCCTCGTCAATATCATTTCTGTATACACCAATTTCTTTTCCTGATTTAATATTTCTTAATAAATCTCTATAAGCACATTCATCTTTAAATTTTTGAAATTGCACGAAAGCATTACTGTGATATTTTTGGAGGTCTAAAAAGAAAATCGGATTAATATGATGCATCATTTCACTCATGGTGTTGGATATTAAAATAATCTCATGAATGGGGTCTTGAGATTGTTCTTCAATATTTTTAAAAATACATTCTTGTTTTTGCATTTCTACAACACACAATTGATTAACTAAATCATCTTTCTCTTTGTAAAATTGATAAATTGTTTTTTTTGACATTCCTAATTCCTTAGCAATATCATCCATTGTTACTCTTTTAATTCCGTACTTGAAAAAAAGCTCCAATGATACTTTTAATATTTTTTCTTGTGGCTCCATTTTTAAAATCGAGTACAAAACTAAAGAAACTATTTTTGTTCTGCAAGTTTCCGTTAGGTATTTTTTGGCTCGATAATTGTTAAAATTTTTAACAATTCATCTGATTCTGTAATATTTCTGAATAACTTTTGTTTGTCGATTAAAAAAACTGCTCTATCTTTGAAAAACTTATGTTTAAGAAACAAATTATAACCACCTTATTGTTTTTAACATTTTTTTTGAATGTTAAATCGCAAATCGACACCTCTTTTTGGTTTGTTGCCCCAGATATTTCTCAAGGTTTGGGAGATAGACCTGTTTATTTATACTTTAATACCTATGCTCAAGCCGCTACGGTAAAAGTTAGGCAGCCAGCAAATGGAGCTTTTGTCCCAATTACAAAAGTAATACCTGCAAATTCGATAGATTCTATCAATTTAACAGCTTTTATAGCTACTATCGAAAATAATACCGCTAATACCATACTTAATAATGGTTTATACATTTCATCCACCGAAAAAATATCTACTTTATACTCTATAAGAGCCACTAACAACAAAGAATACCTTAGTTTAAAAGGACCAAAAGCATTAGGAGTAGATTTTTATGTGCCCATGCAAGAATTCTGGAATCAGTCTCCAGCCACTTCACCAAAGTCTTTTTCATCATTTGACGTTGTTGCTTCTCAAAATAACACAACGGTTTTAATTACTCCAAGAACCAACATTATAGGCCGTTTAGCTAATTCAACTTTTACTGTTTTATTACAACAGGGTCAAACATTTTCTTGCCAAGATACTGCTCGTTCTGCTACCACAAGTTTAGCTGGATCCATTATTTCATCAAACAAACCTGTTGCAGTTACAATCCAATCAAGCGGTTTAAATGAATTAGGCTGTTTAAGCTCTGTAAGTGATCAAATTACAACGTCAGATTATTTAGGAACAGATTATATTGTGAACAGAGGAACGGCCAGTTCAGAAAAAATATTTGTATTAGCTACTGAAAATAATACCCAATTAACTATTAATGACGGGTCTGTAACAAATGTCGTGATGAATTTTGGCCAGAATTATACATATAATGCTAGTCAAGGTGTTACTTATGTTAAATCAAATAAACCAGTTTATACATTACACGTTTCGGGTTATGGTTGTAGATTAAGCGGAGCTCAATTACCTCCATTCTTTTGTGCTGGAACTTTTACAACATCATTTACCCGAACCTCATCAGATTCTCTTGCTTTAAACTTATTTACTAGAACGGGTTACGAAGGAAATTTTGCATTAAATGGCAACTCTTCATTAATTCCTGCATCTGCCTTTACGGTGGTACCTGGTTCATCTGGAAATATTAAATCAGCAAAAATTTATTATTCTACCGCTACAATTCCGGTTGGGTCTCATAATGAAGTGATAAATACTGGAGATGTATTTGGAATGAGTGCATTAAATGGAGCGTATAATAAAGGTAGTGCTTATGCCTACCTTTCTGAATTTGTATCTTATCCATCTATTAATGCGGGAAGTGATTTTACTGTTTGTGCAAACGGAAGTTTAGTGCTAAATGGTCAAATTGGCGGCGGAAATATCACTGGTATTTGGTCAACTAACGGATACGGAACCTTTAATGGTGGTTTTTCTGCTTTATCAAATACTTATACACCAAGCCAATTAGATACAACTGTTAAGCCAGTTAGATTATTTTTAACTACTAATGGTCAATGTCCGCAACAAAAAGACACGTTGTTATTATCGGTAAAACCTTCTCCTCTTGTAAATGCATCTATTGATCAAACTGTTTGTGGAAACAACAATACAGTGTTTTTAAATGGTAGCGTTTCAGGAGCATCTTCAACGGGAATATGGACTAGTATAGGAACTGGTAGTTTTACGCCGAATAATACAACATTAAATAGCACTTATGTTCCTAGTGCTACTGAGATATCGAGTGGATCTACTAAGTTAATTTTAACCTCAACGTTAAACGGAATTTGTGGCCTTGCGAGAGATACCATGCAAGTTACCATTACACCAATTCCTACAGCTAGTATTGCTGCAACGAGTGTATCTGTTTGCGCAAACAATCCTACTTTAACCGTTAGTGGAACTATTGGTGGAATTACAACAACTGGAAAATGGACTACTACTGGTTCTGGAAGTTTTAATCCAAGTAATATTTTACTATCTACTAATTATTTACCAAGTGCTGCTGATTTATTAGCGGGTCAAGTAAAATTATATTTAAGTTCAACTAATAATGGAAATTGTAATCAAGCAAAAGACAGTTTATTAGTTTTCTTTACTAGTCCGCCAAATGTTAATGCTGGTACTAATATTTCAATTTGCAAAAATAATCCAATTACGGTTTTAGCAGGTGTTATAACAGGTCCAACAACAACTGGAGTTTGGGCGGGAGGAACTGGAACTTTTACGCCTAACAATACTGTTTTAACAGCAACTTATATTCCTACTGCGGCCGAAATTACTGCGGGCGTTGTTAATCTATCATTAACATCAACATTAAACGGAAACTGTAATCAAGTAAGCGATAATGTTCTAATCAATTTCACGAACCCTCCATCTGTAAATGCTGGTGTTAATTTAGCCATTTGTAAAAATAACTCGTCTGCTGTTTTATCAGGAATTATTTCTGGAACCACAACAACAGGTATTTGGACTGGTGGAGCAGGAACATTTAATCCAAATAATGCGGCGCTAAACGCAACATATACTCCTAGCTCTGGTGAACTAACTTCTGGGATAGTTTCATTAACTTTAACGTCAACAAATAACGGCAACTGTCTTCAAGTAAGCGATAATGTTCAAATCAATTACACTCCTTCGCCAGTTGTATTGGCTGGATTAAATATTTCATCATGTAAAAACAATCCTGCTGCTGTTCTATCAGGAACTGTTTCGGGTGCAACAACAACTGGTGTTTGGAGTGGTGGATCAGGAAATTTTAATCCAAGTAATGCTGTTTTAAATCCAACTTACACGCCAAGCGCCTCTGAATTAACTGCTGGATTTGCCAACTTAACTCTTACCTCTTCAAATAATGGCAATTGTAATCAAGTAACAAGTACGGTTCAAATTGTTTATACAACGGCACCAACAGCAAATGCTGGATTAAATATTACTTCTTGTAAAAATAATTCTGCTTCAGTTTTAACTGGAACCATTTCGGGTCCAACATCCACAGGGGTTTGGACAGGCGGAGCAGGATCATATAATCCAAATAACACATCTTTAACAGCTACTTACACTCCTAGCGCTGCTGAATTGGCTGCTGGCTTCGTGAATTTAACGCTAACCTCAACCGGAAATGGAAATTGTAATGCTGCGAGTGACAATGTCTTAATAAACTTTACTAACTCACCAACTGTTTACGCTGGTGTTGATTTGTTTTCTTGTAAAAATAATCCAAGCGCTTCTCTTTCAGGAATAGTATCAGGACCAACCACCACTGGTATTTGGGCTGGAGGCACTGGTACATTTACACCAAGTAATACATCTTTAAATCCTAGTTACATTCCAAGTGCTGCTGATTTAGCAGCAGGAGTTGTTTCTCTTACATTAACTTCTACGAATAACGGTTCTTGTTTACAGGTAGTAGATAGCGTAAAAATAACATATACACCTTCTCCAGTAGTTAATGCCGGTTTAGATATCATTGCTTGTAAAAATAGTGCTTCAGCGGTTTTATCCGGCACTGTCTCAGGAGCAACCACAACAGGTGTTTGGAGCGGCGGTTCTGGAAATTATAATCCTAGTAACTCCGTTTTAAATGCGTCATACAGTCCAAGTGCATCTGAATTAACCGCTGGGTCGGCTACCTTAATTTTAACATCTTCAAATAACGGTACTTGTATTCAAGTAAAAGATACCGTGGTTATTGTTTATACAAATTCCCCCGTTGTAAATGCGGGCTTAAACATTACTTCTTGTAAAAACAATGCAGCAACAGTTCTTACGGGAACCATTTCAGGAGCAACAACTACTGGTATTTGGACTGGTGGAGCTGGTACATTTAACCCAAATAATGCTTCTTTAACAGCAACTTATACGCCAAGTGCATCTGAAATAGCTTCCGGATTTGTCAATTTAATTTTAACATCTACTAATAACGGCAACTGTTCAGTTGCAAGTGATAATGTGATTATTAATTTCTCAACCGCCCCTTCAGTGTATGCAGGTATCGATTTATCTTCTTGCGAAAATAATGCCAACTCAATTTTATCAGGTTCAGTAAATGGGCCCACAACATCAGGTATTTGGACTGGTGGAGCAGGCACATTTAATCCTACTAATACTTCTTTAAATCCTATTTATATCCCAACAGCCTCTGAAATTGCATCAGGCTCTGTGACTTTAACATTAAACTCAACAAATAATGGTAATTGTAACCAAGTAAAAGATAGTTTAATTATTAATTTCACAACTCCACCAATAGTTACTACTGGAGTTGATTTATTTTCTTGTAAAAACAATCCGGTTACAGCTTTGTCTGGATTAGTTTCAGGAGCCACAACTACTGGTATTTGGACTGGAGGAACAGGTTCTTTTAATCCTGGTAACACTTCATTAACAACAACCTACACGCCAAGTGCAGCAGAAATTGCAGCAGGTTCAGTAAGTTTAACGTTAAATTCAACCAACAATGGAAACTGTAATCAAGTAAGTGATACTATAATTATTAATTTTACAAACCCTCCAAGTGTTAGTGCTGGTATCGATTTATTTTCTTGTAAAAATAACGCGTCAACTGTTCTTTCAGGCATAGTTTCAGGCCCAACAACAACAGGCATTTGGACTGGTGGTTCCGGAACATTTAGTCCAAACAACACTGTTTTAACTGCAACCTACACGCCAAGTGCAGCTGAAATTTCTGTTGGATTTGTGAACCTAACATTAACTTCAACCGGTAATGGAGGTTGTAATTCAGTGAATGACTTAGTAAAGTTAAACTTTATGCAAAAACCATTTGCTAACTTTAATTACAACAATGTGTGTTTAAATAATACAACAACATTTACTGATTTCTCATTACCAGGTTCCGGAACTTTGTCTTCTTGGGAATGGACATTTGGTGATGGTACTCCAAATGTAACGACTCAAAATACAATACATACTTTTTCGAACTCTACAACTTATACAACTCAATTAGTTGTTTCTAACTCATTTGGATGTTATGATACTATTAGAAAAACACCATTAATCTATCCACTACCAAATGCAAATTTTGGTATTAATAGAATTTGTAACGGTAGCTTACTAACTCTTATTTTTTCTGATAGCTCAACGGTATCATCACCAGAAACAGTTAATCAATGGTTCTGGGATTTTGGCGGACCTGGACAAAGTAATCTTCAAAATCCTACACAATTATTCCCTGGTTCTGGATTTTATAATATTTCTTTAATAGCAACTTCAAACCATGGTTGTAAAGACACCTTGGTTAAACAATTAAATTTAACACCAAGACCTTCTGCTGGTTTTGCATATTCAATTTCTTCAGGTGTAAATGTTGGAACAACAGTTAATTTTGTAGACACATCTAGTTATGCTAGCACATGGTCATGGAACTTTGGTGATGGGCAAGGTAATGGTTCTACTCTTCAAAATCCATCCACAATCTATTATGACAATGGTACTTATATCGTAACACAGGTTGTAAGCGACGGTTATGGATGCTCTGATACAGCTCGTGTAGCCATAAAAATTAACAACGTAACTTTTGAAATATCGACCTTAATCCCAAATGCTATTTCTCCTAATGGTGATGGCAAAAATGATGTTTGGAAATTAGATTTCTTAAGTTTATTATATCCTAATGCATCAGTAAAAATTTATAATAGATGGGGAGAAGAAATTTATGCATCTGAAGGAAGTTATAATTCACCATGGGATGGGACCTACAAAGGTCAGTTATTGCCGGTTGGAACCTACTATTATATTTTAGAATTAAACGATACAAAAATCACAGAACCATTTAAGGGAGGTATCCTTTTAATAAGATAATATGAAAAAGAACATTAATATATTTTTTCTCTTACTAAGCATTATCGTGATTGGTAAAATTGGTATGGCACAACAATTACCCATTTACACAAATTACATGCTTAACCCGTATGCTTATAATCCAGCGGTTGCAGGATCTAAACCAACTGCTGTATTTAATTTAAATTACCGTAATCAATGGGTTGGATTTCAAGATGCACCCAAGACATATATGATTAGTTTGCATAGTCCTATTGGGAAACAAAAAAAGCTAGCCGTTGGTGTTTTAGTAAATTCAGATAATACAGGTTTATTGAGTCGCACTTCTGGTTACTTAACTTTAGGATATCACATTAAACTTAACAAAAACTATAAATTAGGTTTAGGTGTTTCTGGAGGAATGGTTCAGTATCGAGTGAAATTATTTGACGCTAAATTAGCCGACACAGGTGATGATTTATTAACTGGAAATATATTATCTAACAATGTATTTGATTCAAATGGTGGATTGTATTTGTACAGTGATAAATTGTTTTTTGGCGTGGCTACTTACCAGTATATTGGTAATAAAATAACTTGGAAGGATTCTCAAAGTAATTTATCACAACACATGTATGCAACCTTGGGTTATACATTTAAAGTATCAAAAACTATTTCTATTCAACCTTCGGCATTGGCAAAATTTAATGCTCCCGCTCCTTTTCAACCGGAGTTTAGTTTAAGAGCATTTTATAAAAACATCATTTGGTTAGGTGGTTCTTACAGAATGAATGATGCGGCAAGTGCATTAGTAGGAGTGACTATAAAAGATAAATTAACGATTGGTTATTCGTATGATGTTATTACCTCTAACATAAAATCATATTCTAGAGGCTCACATGAAATAGCCATTTGTTACCAATTTATTAAGCCTAAAAAGAAATTAGATGCTGATGAGCAAGAATTAAATGATATTGATAACAGTATTAAAACCAAATTAAAAAAAGAAAATGAAAAAGGTACTAAATAGAATATTATTGATTTTACTTATTTTAAGTAGTAAATCAGTTGTATCACAAATAGACACAGTTTTTTGGTTTGCAGCACCATGGGTAACTACTGGTCATGCGAGCAATGTTCCTGTTGTATTGCGTTTATCCTCTTTCAATAACGCTACTACAGTTCGTGTTAGACAACCTGCAGGCACTTTTGATACTACTTTTGTGATTCCTGCAAACTCTCTGGTATCAGAGTCTCTATCTCATTTAATCAACCAAATTGAGAATAATCCTGCGAATACGGTTTTCAATAGAGGATTAAAAATCACATCTAACTTTCCAATTACCGCCATATATGAAGTAGTAACTGTTGTTAATAATCCCGAAACCTATTCTCTCAAAGGTCAAAATGGAATGGGATTGGAATTCGTCTGTCCATTTCAAACAAATGGAAATAATGGAGGATACACCCCTACCCCAAAATCACAGATTGCTATAGTTGCCTCCGAAAACGGAACCATTGTATGGATTACACCAAGGTGCAACGTTGTGGGACATGCTGCAAATGTTACCTACTCAGTGGCTCTAAATTCAGGCCAATCTTATAACATAGAAAACGTAACAAGGTTAGCATCGGTTGCTGGTCAAAATTTAAGTGGTACAATCGTCGTTTCTAACAAACCTATTTCGGTTACCGTATCTGATGACTCAGTTGGTGGAGTTTCTGGATGTTTTGATTTAATGGGTGATCAAATTGTGCCAGTTGAAGTTGTTGGGACCGAATATATTATCAATAAAGGAGGTTTAAATGCTGCTCAATTTGAAGGAGCATATATAGTCGCTACTCGAAATTTTACACAAATAACAATTAACGACGGAGTTATTACAACTGTATTATTAAATAAAGGTGATACCTATTTTTATAAAACAGCAAATCCACTAACATATATAACTGGTGATAAACCAGTTTACGTTATTCACGTAAGTGGTTTTGGTTGTGAATTAGGAGAAGCTATTCTTCCTCCTTTGAGTTGTGCTGGATCTGATCAGGTAAGTTTCACTAGAACAAATACACAAACATTTATTTTAAATATTCTTTGTAAAACAGTTGCTACAGGTAACTTTTTATTAAATGGTAGTGCTGCATTAGTTCCCGCTGCAGGCTTTACAGTTGTTCCCGGAACGGGAGGTGTTTGGAGCGGTTTCCAAAGAAGTTACACGACTGCTGAAATTCCAGCAGGTGCAACAAATTTATTAAGAAACACTCACCCAACCGATAGTTTATTTGCAATGGGCGTTATTAATGGTGGGGCAAGTAGTGGATGTTTATATCACTATATGTCATCATTCTTAAGAAAAGTATATACAAATGCAGGTATAGACCAAAATATTTGTACAGAAACAACGACTATTTCTTTAACTGGAAGTGTTGATGGCGGAACAACATCAGGTATATGGACGACTATTGGAGGAACGGGAACCTTTGGTAATCCTACTAGTTTAAACACCACATATACATTAAGTACAAATGATTTAAATCAATCACAACTAAAATTCATCTTATCGTCAACTGGAAACTGTGCCTCAATAAGAGATACCATGTCTTTGAATATTTTTAAATCCCCCGTTGTAGATGCTGGAAATGGATTAACGTTATGTAAAAATAATATATCTTTAATTCCATTAAATGGATCATTACAGTTAGCAGCAGGTGCAAATTGGACAAGTTCAGGATCTGGATCATTTGGAAGTACTGGAGCTTTAAGTACTACCTACCTTCCATCTTTAGCTGATTTAGCCGCTGATAGTGTTACAATTAAATTAACGTCAACGGGCAGTTTAAACGGATGTCCAAATAGATACGATAGTTTAAAAATAAAATTTACAAATGCGCCAGTTGTCACTCTTGGTTCAAACTTATCTGTATGCGCTAACAATGCTAGCGTTGCAATAAGTGGCTCTGTCACCGTTGGATCAACAACAGGTGTATGGTCTGGTGGAACAGGATTATTTAGTCCAGCTAGCTCGGCATTAACGTCAACTTATACGCCTACTCCAACAGAAGTTGCAGCAGGATCCGTATATTTAGTATTAGCTTCAAGTAACAATGGAAATTGTAATCAAGTTAAAGATAGTATTTTAGTCACTTTCACAGGAGCTCCGATTGTATCTGCTGGTTCGAATATAACAGTATGTAATAACAACCCCATTTCTTCACTTTCGGGTTCTGTAACCGGACCAACTTCAACTGGTATTTGGGCAGGAGGAACGGGAACATTTACTCCAAATAATGCTACCTTAAATTCATTATATACACCAAGTGCCGCTGAAATAGCTGCTGGTTCCGTGAGCTTAACACTAACTTCAACTAATAATGGGAATTGTAACCAAACGGTAGACGGTATTCTTATTAACTTCACAAATGCTCCGATTGTAAATGCAGGAACAAATATTACTGTTTGTAAAAATAATGCAGGCGCATTGTTTTCAGGATTAGTGAGCGGCCCAACAACGACAGGTATATGGAGTGGTGTTTCTGGGTCATTTAATCCTAATAATACAACTTTAACAGGAACTTATACTCCTAGTTCAGCAGAATTAACCGCTGGATTTGCGGACTTAATATTAACTTCAACTAATAATGGAGCATGTAATCAAGTGGTGGATACCGTAAGAGTATTATTCACTCCTGCACCAATAGTTGCAACAGGTCCTAATATTTCTGTATGTGCAAATAATCCTACAGTTGCAATAACAGCTTCAGTTACTGGAGGTTCTTCTACTGGTATTTGGTCGGGTGGAAACGGAACATTTAATTCTAACAACACGTCACTAACAATTACTTATATCCCAACTCCTGCAGAAGTGCTAGCGGGATCTGCAAATCTAGTATTAACATCAACTAATAATGGAATTTGTAACCAAGAAAAAGACAGTGTCTTAATCCTTTTTACAAACTCTCCAGTGGTTAACGCTGGAAGTAATTTAGTTTCTTGCATTAACAATCCTTCTACATTACTGTCAGGAAATGTAAATGGACCTACCAGTACTGGTTATTGGTCGGGAGGTGCAGGAACTTTTAATCCAGATAGTTCTATATTAGGATCTATATATACACCAAGTGCTGCTGAAATTGCTGCGGGTTCAGTAACTTTAACTCTTAATTCTTCTAATAACGGTAATTGTATTCAGGTACAAGATGCCCTTGTTATCAATTTTACCAATGCTCCTGCAGTAGATGCTGGTTTAAGCTTAACTGTTTGTAAAAATAATTCTGCAATCTCATTATCTGGTTTAGTAACTGGACCAACAACAACTGGTATTTGGAGTGGTGCTGCTGGTTCTTTTAGTCCAAATAATGCCGCATTAAATGGCACATATACACCAAGCGCATCTGAACTTGCTGCTGGTGTGGCTAATTTAATTTTAAGTTCTACCAACAACGGAACTTGTAATCAAGCTGTAGATACGCTGAAAATTATATTTACAGGTGCTCCAGTGGTTGCAATTGGTCCAGATATTTCGGTATGTGTTAATAATGCAACAGTAGCTCTTAATGGCTCTGTTACTATTGGTTCAACTTCAGGTACTTGGTCTGGAGGACTAGGAACATTTAATCCTGGTAATGCGGCTCTCACTACAACTTACACACCAACTCAATCTGAACTCTTAGCTGGCTTTACTACTTTAGTATTATCATCAACCAATAATGGTAATTGTAATCAAGTTAGAGACAGTATTTTAATAAGCTTTACTAACGGACCATCGGTTGATGCTGGGTTTAGTTTAACAGCCTGTGCAAATAATGCATTAAGTATCTTATCAGGTAATATATCGGGGCCAACAACAACAGGATATTGGAGTGGAGGAACAGGAACATTTAGTCCTGATAGTTCAATTTTAGGAGCTACTTATTCGCCAAGCGCATCTGAAATTGCGGCAGGTTTTGTAAATTTAATTTTAAATTCTTCAAATAACGGAAATTGTAGTCAAGTAAAAGATACAGTTACAATCAACTTCACAAGCGGACCATTAGTAGATGCTGGTTTAGATTTATCAATTTGTAAAAATAATCCGTCTACTTCTCTTTCAGGATTAATATCTGGAGTTACAACTACTGGTGTTTGGACTGGAGGTACAGGTACATATAGTCCTAATAATACCGCATTAACAGGCGTCTATAATCCAAGTGCAGCAGAAATTGCTGCTGGTTTTGCAAATTTAGTTTTAACATCTACTAATAATGGAACATGTTTACAAGAAACAGATACTTTTAAAATAGTACTTACTAATGCACCAGTTGTAACTGTTGGTTCAAATATATCGGTATGTGCAAATAATGCATCAGTTTCAGTGACAGGTTCTGTAACGGCAGGATCAAATACTGGTATTTGGTCATCAACTGGATCAGGTCTATTTTCACCAGCCAATACTTCACTAAGTACGGTGTATCAATTAAGTCCAGCAGATATTGCAATAGGAACAGTTAGCATAAAATTAACTTCAACTAATAATGGTAACTGTAATTCAGCTAATGATAGTTTAATTATTAATGTCACTCCTAGTCCTATTGTTGATGCTGGTATAAATGACACTATTTGTTCAAGTAATATTTTTTACCCTCTTAATGGTTCTGTGAGTGTTGGAGCTAGCGCAGGTATTTGGTCTACACTAGGAAATGGTGTGTTTGGAAACCCTACTAACTTGAGCACTATTTATACATTAGGACAAGCAGATACATTAGCAGGTCAAGTAAAACTAATATTAACATCAACAGGTAGTAATTGTTTGCCTGAGACAGATACCGTTTTAGTTGTTATTGCCAAATCACCAGTAGTAAATTCTGGAGCTGATAATTCTGTTTGTGACAATCAATTAATTCAACTTACTGGATCAGTGGTTGGATTAACAACAACAGGAGCATGGACGACATTAGGAACAGGCTCATTTACACCTGATGATTCATTACTAACAACCTTTTATCAGCCTTCTCCATTAGATATTTCAAATGGCTCGGTAACATTAGTTCTTAATTCTACAAACAATAAAGGTTGTGCAGGAGTGAGCGATACCGTTAAACTAAACTTTAAATCTTCTCCTGATGCTAACTTTAATATGAATAATGTTTGTGCAAAACAACTGACTGCTTTCAACGACCTATCTACTGCAACTTCAGGAAGTATCACAGGATTGTATTGGGATTTTGGCGATACAGGGACTTCAAATGCAAACACAGGAACTCACTCATATGTTAATCCTGGCACTTATACAGTTTCTCATGTTGCATACGGAAGCAATGGCTGTAATGATACCATCAAAAAAACAGTTGAAGTATACTTTTTACCTCAAGCATTATTTTACCAAACAACTTCTTGCGTAGGAAATGCAACACAATTTATTGATTCAACTAAAACTCTTTCTGGTGGAATTACAGGATGGCAATGGAATTTTGGAGATTCACAAAGTTCAACAATTCAAAATCCACAACATTCATATGGCAGCGCAAATAACTACACAGTTAGTTTAATTGCAACATCATCATTAGGTTGTAAAGACACTATTTACAAAACAATTACTGTAATTTCTGGACCGACAGCTGATTTTAGTATTAATCCAAATCCTGTTGAGGCACTAGAAACAACTTATTTCACCGATTTATCAACGGGTCCTGCCTCATTAGTAAATTGGTATTGGGCCTTTGGAGATTCAACTGCAGCAAATACTCAAAATACATCTCATGCTTATAATAGCCAAGGTGACTTATCTGTATTATTGGTTGTAAGAGATATTAATGGCTGTCTTGATTCTATTAGAAAAGATATTTCAGTTATTTTATTACCAGATGTTCCTACTGCCTTCTCTCCAAATGGTGATAGTCAAAATGATTTCTTCTTAGTACGAGGAGGCCCTTTCAAATCAATTAACGTTAGAGTTTACAATAACTGGGGACAACTCATTTTTGAAACAAATGACCAATTAGAAGGATGGGATGGTAAGTTTAAAGGGGTTGACCAACCGCTTGGAGTATATGTATGGGTTGTAGAAGTAGAAATGCTCAACAGTAAAACAATTAAGAAAACAGGTGATGTAACTTTATTAAGATAATATGAAATCGCCATTTTACCGTTACAACCCAATAGCAATCGGAAACCAACGGATAAAAATCGCTATACAATCTGACAAAAGTTTAGAATAAAAATACATATGAAAAAGAAATTTATAATATACTACTGCATTTTGTTTTCATGGAGTTTGTCCGTGAAGGCTCAAGACTTCCATCTATCAATGTATGATGCTGGGCCTTTATTTTTAAATCCCGCATTAACAGGTGTTGTTGATGCTAATTTAAGAGTTCATGCTCAATATAGAAATCAATGGCGTTCTGTCGCATTTAAACCATATAATACAGCTTTAATAAGCATAGATGCGCCAAAAGGAAAATGGGGATTTGGAGGGCAAATTGTGAACATGAGAGCAGGTGTTGGTAACTACAATGTATTACAGGGATTGTTTTCGGTGTCTTATGCTGTGCCTCTAGATAAGAATAAGAATCATAATTTATCCTTTGGTCTTCAAGGTGGGGCAACGCAAAAAACAGTAGAAGCAGGACTTTACACCTTTAATAATCAATATTCTTCTGCTGATGGTGGTTTTTTTGACAGATCACTTGCCTCAGGAGAAACATACAACAGACAATCATTTGTTACTGAACAAGTAAATGCTGGTTTTATGTACTTTAACGCTAAACAACAAACACGATTAAATCCATTTTTTGGATATTCCGCGTTTAACTTAACAAGCCAAAGAGAAACATACTATAGCGGATCCAACAAATTACCAATCAGACATTATATTCATGCAGGTTTAAGAATTAACGTCACCGAACATTTATTTGTGTTACCTAAAGTATTAGTGATGATGCAAAAAAATGCTACTGAACAATTATATTCAGTAGACTTAGGATACTTTTTTAAAGAACAAGAGTTTTACGTTTTAGCTGGAGCAAACTACAGAAGTAAGGATGCAGCTGTTTTTTACGTAGGCGCTCGTAAAAGTAATTATATTGCTAAAATAGCCTACGATGCTAATACATCTAGTTTAAAAGATGCATCTAAATCAAGAGGGGCATTTGAAATATCATTAACCTACATGGCTAAAAAATCTAACAAAAAAGAAGCGCGTCACTGTCCAAGATTATAAAACGTTTATGAAAAAATTAATATTAGCGACTATTCTTCTTGCATCGGTTAAAGTATTTGGGCAATCTAAATCTCTTTGGTTGAAATATGCAGATGAATCGTTTCAAAAGAAAGACTACACCACAGCCATCATTTACTACAATAAAGTACTTGACGATACAAGCGTTTTAAAAGAACAAGTATTGCCTTATGAGGTTCAATTGATCAATCTTAAAACCAAAGAATTTAAACAAGATACTACCAAACGTACTGTTGCAAAGTCAAAAAAAGAAATCACAAAGGCCGATTATGTAAATCATCAATTAGCTGTTTCTCACCGTTTAAATTTTGATTACCATAATTCTGTAAAATACTACAAAAGAGTAGTTGATAATGGCTCCTATCCAGAAGATATGCATCATTACGCCATGGCATTATTACAAATTAAAAATTATGACACAGCCATGTTTTTGTTTGAAATATTGATGGAGACTGCCAAAACAGATTCTTTGAAAAAAGCTTTTCAAAAAAGTTTAAGTTCTTGTTATTTTGCATTAGACTCAATTAGTAATAAAAGATTAATCATCGCTAAAAAATTGGATACTTTAGTTTTTAATGTAGGTACATCCAATTTTGCTCCAATGTATTGGGGAAGTCCAAATAAATTATTGTTCACTAGCGCAAGAAAAGGCGGGGTATTATTAGATCCAGAAAAACAAGATTCGAGATATTTATGTGATTTATATTATACAGAGTTAAAAGATACTGGTTGGATGAAACCTGTAAATTTTGGTAGACCTGTAAATACCGGTTTACATGAAGGATCAAATGTTATCTCTTCCGATAACATCATGTTTTATACTAGATGGAGCGATGCCAACAGAAACGAAGCATATATTTACATGGCCAAAATGCAAGATGGTTTATTTTATGAGTCATATAAACTTAGCGAAACAGTCAATAAAGTCGGATACAAATCTGTTCAACCGTTTGTAACATTTGATGGAACAAAATTATTTTTCTCTTCAAACAAACCAGGCGGTTTTGGAGGATTTGATTTATATGTTTGTAACATTGATGAACAAGGATTAACTGGAGAGCCAAAAAATCTTGGTCCAACTATTAATACAACAGGAGATGAAGTAACTCCATTTTTTCACACTATTTCAAACACTTTGTTTTTTAGTTCAAATAATCATGTAGGAATTGGTGGATTAGATGTGTTTAAAAGTTCTTTAAATGTAGATGACTCAGTTTATGCTACTCCAAAAAATTTAGGAAGTCCAGTCAATTCAAGTAAAGATGATGCCTATTTTATCTTAGATAGAGTTCAAACAAAAGGATATTTTGCCAGCGATAGAGAAGATTGTCCCGGTGGAAATTGCTATGACATCTATGAGTTCCAAAATGAGCCCATTTTATTTGACATAAGCGGAACGGTGACCGATTACGATACTTATGAGCCAATACAAAGTGCTTTAGTTACGATAAAGGATGTCGAAGGAGAAGACGAACCACTTTATTTAATTACAGATGAAAAAGGTTTTTATTCAACTCCTTTAAAAGAAAACAAACAGTATTTTATAAAAGCGCAAAAAAAGGGTTATCAAGCAAGTTCTGCTAGTGCCACTACTAAAGGCTTAACAGAAACAACTCATATTGCGCAAGACTTTACCTTAAGTATAATTCCTAAAGAAGATGTAGTTATAGAAGGTATTGAGTACGATTTAAACAAAGCAACTTTACGACCTAAATCAAAAGAAATATTAGATAAAATTTATGATTACTTAATTTTAAATGACAACTTTAGTATTGAAATTAATGCTCATACAGATACAAGAGGTAGTGATAAACTAAATTTAAAATTATCACAAGCGCGTGCTCAATCTTGTGTTGATTATTTAATGAGTAAAGGAATATCAAAAGTTAGATTGTTGCCAACAGGTTATGGAGAAACAAAACCATTGATAAGCGACGAACAAATAGCTACAATGGTTCCTAAAAGTGAAGAATTTGAAGCTGCTCATCAAAAAAACAGAAGAACAGCCTTCAGGGTAATTCAAGAAGGAACTTTAATAAAAGAAATAAAAAATAAATAATCTTGAAAATAATTAAAAAGCCCTATGTTATGATAACATAGGGCTTTTTAATTTATGATTTTAATTTATCTAATTTCCCATTCCTTCCAATCCATTTCCTCTCCATTTAAAATACCAAGGTAACTTTGGTAACGTTCTTGAGAAATTTCTCCATTTTCAACTCCTTTTAAAATAGCACAACCTGGCTCGTTAACGTGTATGCAATTATTAAATTTACAGTCATTCATGCGCTCCATCATTTCAGGAAAATAATGGGCAACCTCTTCTTTCTTCATTTCTACTAATCCTAATTCTTTGATACCTGGCGAATCAATAATATTGCCGCCAAAAGATAACGGGAATAATTCCGCAAAAGTAGTAGTATGCATCCCTTTTAAATGTGCTGCAGAAATATCTCCAATCTTTAAATCCAATCCAGTATCAATGGCATTTACTAAAGTACTCTTCCCAACTCCACTATGACCTGATATTAAAGTTGTTTTATCTTTTAAAAGTGTTTTAATAAATTCTATGTCTTCTTTATCAAATGATGAAACCGAGTAACACTCATAACCAATATCAGTATATAATTTCATGATGTCGTTTTGCAATTCCATCATATCTTCATCCAACACATCTTTTTTATTAAAAATAATTTTTGCAGGAATATCATATGCTTCGGCAGTTACTAAAAAACGATCTATAAATCCTAAAGAAGTTCGAGGAGCAACTAAAGTAGCTACTAAAATTGCTTGATCTAAATTACTAGCAATAATATGAGCTTGTTTAGATAAATTTATTGATTTACGGATAATATAATTTTTACGGGGATGTATGCCTGTAATTTGATTACTTCCGTCTTTATCTCTATCAATATCTACAATATCTCCAACTGCTACTGGATTGGTCGTTTTTCGGTCATCTAACCTAATCTTACCCTTTAAACGGCATTCCAATACCTCTCCGCTTTCAATACGAACGGCATACCAACTTCCGGTAGATTTTGTAACTAAGCCTGTCATTACAGCAAAGATAATAAATATATTAATCTTTTGGGCGTGTCCGCCAGCAGGCGGATCGGGCTGTCGCTGCAATCTTTTACTTCATTTCATTTCGTAAAAGGATTTTCGCATGCATCCCTCACGCGGCTTAACTTTCGTTTGAAACATACACTTCAATCTTAGCAAAAACTTGCGTGAGGGATGCAAGCGCAAAGCCCACAGCACGAGGCACGAGTGCGAGGACTTGAAGCGACAGCCCGACGGCGCTGTACCTTTGCGCCGGCACGCCCAAAAAAGGCATTAAACACCAGCGCAAAAAAGTGATAAAAAATCTGTATTTTTGAGTTAGAATCTACCATTATGTCAATTAAAGTAAATAATATTACAAAACTATACGGCACTCAAAAAGCGCTAAATAATATTTCTTTTGAAATAGGAACTAATGAAATTGTTGGATTTTTAGGGCCAAATGGTGCTGGAAAAAGTACTATGATGAAAATTTTAACGTGTTATATTCCACCAACCGAAGGTTCGGCTACTGTATGTGGTTTTGACACCAATAATCAGAGTATTGAAGTAAGAAAACAAATTGGCTATTTACCCGAACATAATCCATTATATCTGGATATGTATGTGAAAGAGTTTTTAGAATTTATAGGTGGACTATACAAAATTAAAAACGCCAAAGAACGTGTTAAAGAAATGATTGACGCTACTGGATTACAAGTAGAACAAAATAAAAAAATTGGAGCTTTATCAAAAGGATACCGTCAGCGTGTTGGTTTAGCACAAGCTATGATTCATGATCCTAAAGTGTTAATTATGGATGAGCCAACAACGGGTTTAGATCCTAATCAGTTAGAAGAAATACGTGGTTTAATAAAAAAATTAGGCAAACAGAAAACAGTAATGTTGAGTACTCACATCATGCAAGAGGTAGAAGCTGTTTGCGACAGAGTCATCATTATAAATAAAGGAGAAATTGTAGCTAATGACACGACTGAGACATTGCAAAAAAATACCACAAAACAAGTGATAACTGTTGAGTTTGATAAAGAAGTTTCTGTAAAAACCTTAAAATCAATTCAAGGTGTTGAAGATGCTGTTTTAATAGAAGGAAATACGTGGAAAATTATTTCCGACATAGAAAACGATGTTCGAAAAGAATTATTTAATTACGCAGTTAAACATAACTTAAGTGTGTTAACGATGAATAAGGAAGAGCAAAAATTAGAAGATGTATTTAAAGCATTGACTAAAAAATAATGCAACCAAAAATATATAGTATTTATTCAGCTGGTAATTTTATTACTTCTAACCATGTTCTTGAAGTAAACAATCCATTTAACCAGACTTTAGTTGCAACAACTTTTTTAGCCGATAAAGCCATTTTAGAAGATGCTATTACAAAAGCTCTTTCTGTTAAAGAAGAGTTGCAAAATTTATATCCGCAAAAAAAACACAACATCTTAAAACAAATTTCAAATGAGATTTATGCTAACCGAAAAAAATTAGCAGAAATCTTAAGTTTGGAAAGTGCAAAGCCTTTAAAGTATGCTTTAGCGGAGATAGATCGGTCGGCTTATACATTTTCAATTGCCGCCGATGAAAGTAAGAAAGACAGAACCGAACATATTGCTTTGGAAAGAATTTTGCAAACAGATAAAAGAGACGGAATTATAGAATACTTCCCGATAGGATTAATTGCTGGTATTGCGCCTTTCAATTTTCCATTGAATTTAGCCGTACATAAAATTGCACCAGCTATTGCAAGTGGCTGCCCAATAATTTTAAAACCAGCTAGTCGTACTCCACTATCATGTTTAGAGTTAGCGAAAATTATTGATAGAACAGAATTACCAAAAGGCGCTGTGTCTATTTTGCCTATGGATAGAAAAACCGGTAATTTATTAGTGACGGATGAACGCTTTAAATTATTAAGCTTCACAGGCTCTCCCGATATTGGTTGGAAAATGAAAGCGGAAAGCGGAAAGAAAAAAGTAGTCTTAGAATTAGGTGGAAATGCTGCTACGATTATCACACCAAGTGCCGATTTAAAAGATGCTCTTACAAAATCATTGATGGGCGCTTTTGCTTATAGCGGACAAATATGTATTCACGCACAACGTTTTATTGTTCATTCATCGTTATATGAATCATTTGTGAATGAATTAAAATCATTAACACTTGATTTAAAATCAGGTAATCCTATAGATGTATCAACCGATGTATCTAACATGATTGATGAAGCCAATGCTATACGTGTTGAAAATTGGATTAATGAAGCCATACAACAAGGTGCGCATTTAGTATGTGGAGGAAAAAGAACGGGGAATTATTTAGAGCCAACTATACTAACTAATTGCAATTCTACCATGAAAGTATACGCCGAAGAAGTATTTGGACCAGTAGTTTGCATGAACAAATACGAAACAATTGAAGATGCCATACAACAAGCAAACGATACAAAATTTGGTTTGCAATGTGGTGTCTTTACTAATGATACAAATGAACTAAATAAATGCTTTAAACAAATAGAGGTAGGTGGTGTTATTCATAACCACGTCCCTACTCTGCGTTACGATCAAATGCCCTATGGCGGAGTTAAGGATAGTGGACTTGGCAGAGAAGGTGTTAAATATGCCATGCTTGATATGTTAGAACCAAAAATATTAGTGAAGTAAAGAAGAATTGAGTTTTTAGTTATTGGTTGTTTGAATTCAAACTTCCAACAAAAAACAAAAATCAAACAACAAACAACTTAACTCAAACAAACAAATAAAATGGAATATAGAAGATTAGGAAAATCAGGACTACAAGTAAGTACATTATCATTTGGATCTTGGATTACATTCGGTAAGCAAATTGAAAACAATACAGCTGATGAACTATTAACTATCGCATACGATAATGGCGTTAACTTTTTTGATAATGCAGAAATATATGCTGCAGGTAAATCAGAAGAAGTAATGGGTAAAATTTTAAAACAAAAAAATTGGGCTCGTAGTTCTTACTGTGTTAGTAGTAAAGTATATTTTGGTTATGAAGACAAAAAACCAAATCAAACAGGTTTATCTCGTAAACATATTATTGAAGGCTGCCACGCCGCTTTAAAGCGTTTACAAGTAGATTACATTGATTTATTCTTTTGTCACCGCCCAGATAAAAACACACCAATTGAAGAAACAGTTTGGGCGATGAATACCTTAATTCAACAAGGTAAAATTTTATATTGGGGAACTAGCGAATGGGCTAATGACGAAATTATGGCAGCATTTGTTTTCGCTGAACGTAATAGACTAATTGGACCAACGATGGAACAACCTCAATACAATATGTTTGAACGAACAAAATTGGAAAAAGACTATTTATTATTGTTTAGAGATTTTGGATTAGGTACTACTATTTGGAGCCCATTAGCCTCTGGTTTATTATCTGGTAAATACAACAATGGGATTCCCGAAGATAACCGTTTACATATTGAAGGAATGGATTGGTTAAAAGAACGGACTTTAGGAGAAGAATCTAAAATTGAGAAAACTAAAAAATTAGCGTCATTGGCAAATGAATTAGGAACATCAGTTGCTAAATTATCTATTGCTTGGACAATTAAAAATCCAAACGTAAGCACCACTATTTTAGGCGCATCAAAAAAAGAACAACTTATTGAAAACTTAAAAGCATTAGATGTTGTTTCTTTAATTACTCCTGAAGTAACAGAAAAAATTGAATTGATATTAAATAATAGACCTGTTCAAGCACAATTTTAATTTATAATGAATAAACCTTTTTCTGATTTAAAAGTAATTGAACTGGCTGGCGTTTTAGCAGGACCTTCAGCTGGGTTATTTTTTGCTGAATTAGGTGCAACCGTTATTAAAATTGAGAATCCAAAAACTGGTGGCGATGTTACTCGTTCTTGGAAATTAAAAACGGAAGATAAAACAGATAAAGCAAGTGCCTATTTTTGGAGCGTTAATACTGGTAAAGAAATTTTGTTTTTAGATTTATCTATTGACAAAGATTTACAGTCGTTTTACGAATTAATTAAAACAGCCGATATACTAATTACCAATTACAAATTAGGTGATGACTTAAAATTAAAAGTAGATTACAATACATTAAAACAATTAAACCCTACTCTAATTTACGCATCCATCAATGGTTTTGGACACAATAGTCCTCGCACCGCATATGATTTAATATTACAAGCCGAAAGTGGATTTATGTTTATGAATGGAGAAAAGAATGCAGCTCCATTAAAAATGCCCGTAGCCTTAATTGATGTTTTAGCTGGGCATCAACTTAAAGAAGCCATTTTAATTGCACTATTGAATAAACACAAAAACAATAAAGGCTCGCATATAACTGTCTCGTTATTTGACACCGCTATTGCTTCATTAGCGAACCAGGCAACTAATTGGCTCATAGCACATCATTTACCTACTGCTCAAGGCTCTTTGCACCCTAATATTGCTCCTTATGGAGAAATATTTACAACTAAGGATCATCATCAAATTACCTTTGCTATTGGAAGCGATAAGCAATTCAAACATTTTTGCGAGATTTTAAACCTTGATTTATTTTCTCATCCTGATTTTGAAAACAATCAAATTCGTGTTTCTAATAGAATTGATTTATTCTCCAAATTAAATAACAGTATTCAATCGCTCACTTTTGAATCCATATTTTCTGATTGCATTAAACACGATATTCCATTTGGTAAGATTAGAAACTTAAAAGAAGTTTTTGAATTACCAGAAGCGCAAGCAATGCTGAATACATTTTCAAATATTCAATCGGTTAAATCAATCAGTTTTAAATTCGAAGAATAATTCTATTTATTTTTTTGAATAAATATCTTTAAATGTCAATATCATTTGGTAGTATTTATTTGAGATTATTTGTAAACTTGTTACATGATTAATTCTATCTCAAGATTTATAATTTGTACGCTATGTATTCTTTTTTTTGCTTTTAATTCAAAAGCTCAATACAAAGACACTATTCTTTTAATGAATGGAAATTATGTAGTTGAAAAAGTAATAGACACTCTAATTGGAGCTGTCACGATTATAAACCCTGCTAATACTGCCGAAAAATTACATTATGAGTATGACGAGATTTACTGCGTAAAGTATGCCGCAGGATTTATTGATTATTACTATACACAAGATACTTTAAAAGGAAACTATTTTACGCGTGAAGAGATGTTATACTATATGTACGGCGAAAGAGATGCACGTAAAGGATTTAAAGGTAGAGGTGCATTAATTGGAGCGGGAGTTGTTGGTTTGGCAAGTGGTGGAATAGGATTGTTTTTTGCTCCCGTTTTTCCATATGGTTATATGGCTCTTAGCGGTATTACAAAAGTTAAAATAAAACATAGTACTATCAGTAATCCAAATTACATCGAACAGGATGCTTATATTTTAGGTTATGAAAGAGTATCTCGTTCAAAACGGCGAATAAACGCTATTATCGGAGGAACTATAGGATTAGCTGCAGGATATGGACTATACTTTGGATTATTAAAAGACAAATTACCAGAAACACTTAAACTTAGATTTTAAAAGAAATCATGAAACGTCATAAAGTTTTACTATTAGGCTCAGGAGAATTAGGGAAAGAAGTAACCATTGCATTACAACGTCTTGGTCAATATGTAATTGCTGTTGACTCCTATAAAGACGCACCAGCTATGCAAGTTGCGCATGAGTTTGAAGTCATTAATATGTTAGATGGAGTTGCACTAGATTTAATGGTTGCAAAACACAAACCCGATTTAATAGTCCCAGAAATTGAAGCTATTAGAACAGAACGTTTTTATGATTATGAAAATCAAGGAATAACAGTTGTTCCAAGTGCTAAAGCTGCTAATTTCACGATGAATAGAAAAGCCATAAGAGATTTAGCAAGTAAAGAATTAGGTTTAAGAACAGCCAATTATTTATATGCCACTACTTTGGAAGATTTCAAAAAAGCGGTGTCACTTATTGGAATACCATGTGTTGTAAAACCATTAATGAGCAGTAGTGGTAAAGGCCAAAGTATAATTAAAACAGAACAAGACATTGAGAAATCATGGAACTACGCTATGGAAGGTTCTCGTGGTGACTATAAAGAAGTAATTGTAGAAGAGTTTATTAAATTTAACTCGGAAATTACTTTATTAACGGTGACTCAAAAAAATGGTAATACGTTGTTTTGCCCACCAATTGGCCACCGTCAAGAACGAGGTGACTACCAAGAAAGCTGGCAACCTTGCGCGGTAAGCGATAAAGATTTAATAGAAGCGCAAGAGATGGCAGCGAAAGTAACCAAAGCGTTAAGCGGCGCCGGCTTATGGGGCGTTGAATTTTTCTTAACAGATAAAGGCATTTATTTTTCAGAGTTATCGCCTCGTCCGCATGATACAGGAATGGTTACTTTAGCAAATACACAGAACTTAAGTGAATTTGAATTGCATGCGCGAGCTATTATTGGATTCCCCATTCCACAAATACAACTGCAACAAAACGGAGCATCTGCTGTTTTACTAGCCAGTGCAGAAGGCACTTCATATCATTATACTGGCGTGGAAGATGTCTTAAAAAACACCAACACTGATATTCGTTTGTTTGCTAAACCTACTACTCGCCCCTTTCGTAGAATGGGAGTTGTATTAACATACGATAATTTACAATCAGATATAAATGTTATAAAGCAAAGAGCAATTGATTTATCTAAGCAAATTAGAATCGTTAATCATTAAGTTATTTCTTTATAAAATTTTCTTTATAAATTCTATTATTCTGTTTTATAATAATAGTATAAATACCATTTTGTAAAAACGAAATATCAAGTTTTTGCTTATTTAGTTCTGAAGTATTAAAAACAGACTGTCCTAATGAATTATAAATTTCAACGTGATATAATTCGAAACTTAATGGAGCTTTCACTTGAATTTCATTTTCTACTGGATTAGGGAAAATAACAACATCAGTTAGTAATTCATTATCCTCTATTTTAGTTACTACGTTTTTATATCGCATAAATAATTTAAAAACACTGCCAACTTTTTTATGATAATATAATCTTTGCATATCAGCACTCAATACTGGACCTTCTGGAAGAAATGCTGGGCTTGTAACCAAAATAGAGGGTATTCCAAAAGCTGAGTTAGTATTAGTTCTCACTGAAACCATAATTTCAGACTGAATCCCGTTTTTTAATAATCTCGTATAATATAATTCCAATCCATCTTTACTTAAATGAGGAGCATAAACTAAATAATTAGCCGTATCATTAATAGCTGCCATTAAAGTAGATGTATTTGATAGTTTAGTAAATGTAGAATCATTTACTTTTTGAGCAATTCCCATAGATGCTTCACATGGCATATCATTTAAACAGCCTCCAAATCTAGCATTACAGTAAATCATTAAATTTCCATCAAAAGAAGTTGAGGCATCCATAATAATATATCCTGGTAAGTAAATATGAAAATCGCCATGCACTCTTCCAAAATTTGTAAAACCTGATGATAAAAAACGAATACGATGTAAATTATCCATGTTAGCTGGATAATCTCTAGCAGAAACCCAATAAAAATTATTCAAAGAATCTAATGAAGCCACACCATCTAATCTAGGAGTTACAGTTTGATTAACAACAGGAACTAATCCTACTAAATTAAAAGTCGAATCATTTAATTTTCCAGCATAATACAAGCTTGTCGTTATTCCATCATTTAAACTATTAAAAAATAATGCATTATCATCCGCAGAAAGAGCGGGCTCCATGGCATCAAAAGACAATCCATTAATCGTTACAGGAATTTCATTTCCAAATGTTGGTAATACTTGAGAATATAATTTTCCAAACAACATAACTATTATAATAATTAAATATTTTATCGTCATAACTACTTTGATTTTTTTAATCCATCTAAATAAATTTTCTTGATACTGTTTTTTTCTTCTCGTTCACAAATTGTTTCAATAGCTGGAATTAACTCTTTATTTATTGATCTTTTTAATTTTATAATTTGTGATAAAGCAAACGCTGCACTCCAACGAACTACCGTTCCTGAGTGTTTAGTATTGATTAATAAATTTTTAATTGCTTCTTCTAATAGTTGAGGATAAAGATGGGCAATATTACCTATAACCTTCGCCGACTCCCATTTAACTCGAGGAGCTTTTTCGGTTAAAGCTTGAGACACAAAATGTAACATAGACTTAGAAGCTATTTCTGGTTTTAGCTTAGTTGCAAATTCAAAACTTTCAATAACGGTTGCTTTAATTGGATCATTAGAGATCATTGCAAAAGAAATTAATTCATCCATAATCCTAGGACTGCCTAATACCAATTGGCTTAAGGCTTCTGTCTTTTCCTTTGGTTTAAAAGCTTTATCATTTAATATTTCTTGAAAGCTCATAAAGTATTTTATTATTTACTACTAATATTGTCCCCTAAAAAACCTATTTGTATTATCAACTATTAATTTATTATCCCCAAACCATTTTATAAAATTACTCCACTTTTCTTTGTTGCTTAATTGCCATTTACTAAAGCCATCCTCATCTCCTTTCATTAATAACCAGTGATTATATGCATCCATATATCCAGCTTTTTTAATTTGATTTTGGTAGGAAAATAAAATATTTGGATATGTTTTATAATGATCTTTTTGAAAATAATTTTCCACAAAGTTACTTCGAATATTATCTAATGAATTTATATCAATTGATTTTACAGATAACATCGAAAGCATTAAAATTGGCTCATAAAGGCCAATTCCAAATGGTAATTTAATTTTGCTTGGATCTTTTAAATCATCCGCATTCATCGTTGCATTTTTGCTAAAACTTACTGAAAAAGACGAATCACTTGTGAATTTAATTTCACTTTTATAAGTATCAAATAATAGTTTACTAATTTCCGCCGTTCTTTTTGTATTTCTTTCAATATTCATGAATATTTCACCATAAATCATTCCCCATACTTCTTCTGTAGAACTACAATATATTTTAGTTGCCCAATAATAATTTGATGAAAACTTTGGATCTACCTCAATTCCTTTCTCAAAATAATTAATAGCGCTATTATAGTCCTTCTTCCCCATTTGGATAACACCTAATTCTAAATAGATATTTCCTGACTCTGGAAATTTTTTCAAACCAGTTTCATAAATTTCAATCGCCTTTTCTGACTTCCCTATATTATCATAACTATTTCCTAAAAGCTGAAATAATCGATCAGTTACATTTTTATGATTCATATTTTTCTCTAATATTTTGGCTGCCTCCTTATAATCAGTTTTCATATAATAGGCATAAGCCATTTCGTAAGGAAAATCAAATCTATCTGGATCCAATTTCTCAGCCTCTTCCAGTAGTTTAATGCTCTCGTCTAATTTTCCTTCATCCATCAATTTTATAGCAGCTAAACCTTTATCAAGAGCAATTTGCTTTTTATCTTGAGCAAAAATAACTTGTCCTAAAAAAAAGACAACACTAATTATGACTATTCTAATATTTAAATTCATATGTTTTTAAATTATATTTAAAGATAGAGTTATTTTTTACTTTCTATAAAAAAAGCCTCTGCAAATGCAAAGGCTCTTTAAAAAAATTAATAAAACTCACAATTAGATAGCATCAAAATCAACCACTAATTTTTCTGTTAAGGGGTGCGCTTGACACGTTAAGATAAATCCTTCTTCTACCTCTGCATCTGTTAAAGCAAAGTTGTTATCCATCTTAGCTTTACCTTCAATAACTTTAGCACGGCAAGTACAACATACTGCTCCTTTACAACTAAATGGTGCATCAACACCGGCATCAATAGCAGCATCTAAAATAGTTAAACCAGCAGTATTTAATTTCATAGTAGTTTCAATACCGTATTGAATCACAGTAATTTCACTATTTACATCAGCACCTGTTACTACAACACCTTCTGCTTTAGCTACAGCATCAGCCACAGCACTAAAATATTCGATATGAATTTTTTCTTTTGCTATAGCTAATCCTTCTAATGCCTGCTTAATATTTTCCATCATTGGTCCTGGTCCGCAAATAAAATATTCGTCAGCATTTACTCCACCATAATTTTCAATAATCGCTTTTACTCTGTCAACTGATAATAATCCTTTTTGTAAATCGCTTACTTGTGTTTTTGGATTATCATACACATTTAAAACTTTTACTCTATCTGCATTTTCAGAAGCAATTTTTTGAATTTCAGTGCTAAAAATTACCGAATCCTCATCACGGTTAGCGTATACCAAAGTAACGTTACTTTGTTTTTCAATATACAACACACTTTTCAAAATACTCATCATTGGTGTAATACCACTTCCGCCAGCAAATAACACATAATGTTTTTTGTTATTACCCGATAAAACGGAACTAAAATTACCCATTGGTGTCATTACCTCCACTGTATCGCCAACTTTCCAAGTACGGTTCATTAATGTTGATGCGCGTCCGTCTTGTACTTCTTTAACTGCTACACGTAATTCTTTCTCGCTATAAGGACTTGTACAAATACTGTATGAACGACGTAATTCTTCGCCATTTACAGTTAATTTAACTGTAATATATTGACCTTGTTTAAATTGGTATTCGTGTTGAATTGCTAAAGGGATATCAAAAGCAATTGAAACAGCATCAGCTGTTTCTCTGCGAATATCTTTTACTTTTAAGGTATGAAATCTTGCCATTTATTAAATTTTAGTTTGCAAAAATAGATATAAAAAACAAATATATTAGAATGCGCCTAATTTTTTGCATTTTGTTAGCTTATGTGATATAAATCATTGGCATGGCAAGTTTTTTTTTACCATTACTAAACTTCACATGATTTTAGCTGTTTAAGTGGTATTAAATAACCAATAAAAGGTTTGAAAAAAAGCACTCAAAAGTGTATATTTGTATAATTCGTAAACTAAATAAAAATGGAAGTCAACAAATTTGAAGATGTGTTTGAAAGCAAATTAGCCAAAAACGAAATGGTTGAACCAAAAGATTGGATGCCAGATAATTATCGTAAGCATTTAATTCGTCAAATATCTCAACATGCGCATTCCGAAATCGTGGGAATGTTGCCGGAAGGGAATTGGATTACTCGTGCCCCAAGCTTAAGAGCTAAAGTAGTGTTATTAGCGAAAGTTCAAGATGAAGGTGGACATGGTTTATATTTATATACTGCTGCCGAAACTTTAGGTATTAGCCGCGATGAATTATTAAACAATTTACACACTGGTAAAGCAAAATATTCGTCCATTTTTAACTATCCAACTTTAACTTGGGCCGATATTGGTGCTGTGGGTTGGTTAGTAGATGGTGCTGCAATTATGAATCAGGTGATGTTACAACGCACTTCTTACGGCCCTTATGCTCGTGCGATGGTTCGTATTTGTAAAGAAGAAAGTTTTCACCAAAGACAAGGTTTTGAAATTATGACCCATTTATCTTTTGGTACAGCCGATCAAAAAGCAATGGCTCAAGATGCATTAAACCGTTGGTGGTACCCAACGATGATGATGTTTGGCCCACCAGATGCTGAATCGCCAAATAGCGAAAATGCTATGAAATGGAGAATTAAGCGAGAAACAAATGACCAATTACGTCAAAAATTCGTCAACCAAACAGTTCCTCAAGTAGAGTATTTAGGATTAACAGTTCCAGATGCTAACTTAAAATGGAACGAAGCTAAAAAAGGATACGATTATAGCGAACCAAATTGGGTAGAATTTAAACAAGTAATTAGCGGAAACGGTCCTTGTAACAAAGAACGCCTAGCGGCTCGAAATAAAGCACATAATGAAGGTGCTTGGGTTAGAGAAGCAGCACAAGCTTTTGCTAAAAAACGCAAGGAAGTATACGAAGCAGCTTAATAAAAAGAGATAAGTTTTAAGTTATTGGTTTTTAGAGAAAAACTATCAACTTAAAAAGCTAACAACAAAAAACTAACAACAAAAAACTAATTTTAAATGGATAATCAAGGCCCAGTTTGGGAAATATTTTTACAAAAAAAAGCAGGGCAACCATTTGTACACTGCGGAAGTTTACATGCATTTGATAAAGAGATGGCTTTACAAAATGCCAGAGATTTATATACACGTCGTGGCGAAGGAGTATCTATTTGGGCCGTGCCATCAAATGCTATTGTAGCAAGTAGCCCCGAAGATATTGGTCCTTTCTTTGAACCATCAAACGATAAAGTGTATCGTCACCCAACTTTTTATCAAATTCCTGATGCAATTGGGCACATGTAATCATTGATTGAAATGTTAGTTCAACCTATTAAATAATTTTGTCAGTTCGAGCGTAGCCGAGAACCTAAGAGCAAAACAATAAAAACAAAATACTCAGCGACCTTTGCAAAAAACCTTTGTGTTATTTGCGGTTAAAGAAAAAAAACAAAATGACAACACAAGAGGCTTTATTTCATTATACACTTCGTTTAGGCGACACGAATTTAATTTTAGGTCAACGTTTAAGCGAATGGACAGGTCACGGTCCTTTTTTAGAAGAAGACTTAGCATTAACTAATATTACATTAGATATTACTGGAACTGCAAAATCTTTATTAGAATATGCTGCAAGCATTGAAAATAAAGATAGAAGTGCTGATGATCTTGCATATTTAAGAAACGATCGTCAATATTTTAATGCACAAATAACCGAACAACCAAACGGTGATTATGCAAGAACTATTGTTAGACAAGCAATAGTAGATTGTTTTGATTATTATTTTTATACAGAATTAGCAAAAAGCAAAGACGAAACTTTAGCTGGTATTGCTCAAAAATCAATTAAAGAAGTGACCTATCACTTACGTCATACATCTTCTTGGGTAGAACGTTTTGGTGATGGTACCGAAGAAAGTCATAACAAGGCTCAAACTGCTGTAAACGAATTATGGCAATATACAGGTGAGTTATTTGAGATGAACGAAGTGGATGAAATTTTAATTAAAGAAGGAATTGCTGTTGACTTAAATTTAGTGAAAGCAAAGTGGGAAAAACACATGACTGAATTATTAGAAAAATCAACATTAATAAAACCAGAAAATGTATTTATGCAAACTGGAAGCCGCAAAGGAATTCACACCGAACACTTAGCATTTATTTTAGCCGAAATGCAAGCATTGCCTCGTATGTATCCTGATGCTAAATGGTAATTAATTAAATAACAACTTTGTGAAATATTATTTTTTATTACTTTTTTCATTTTTCTCAATCACCGTTTTTTCTCAAACGGTTGTACGTACTGAAAAAATTAAAATTACTATTGCTGACTTCACTAATAAAAAAACTTTACAAGATTTAATACCATCTTTACCAAAAGATTGTACAATAACCGAATATCAATTTGCAATAGATTCTCCTCAACTAAAAAAAACAATCAGCTTAAAAAACGAGTTGATTACAAATGATTTAAAATCAATAGTCAAAGAAATGAAAGCTGGACAAACATTTTATATTGAAAAAATAAAATCAAACTGTAAAACGGCTTTCAAGAATAATCACATTTTTGTTATATTTTAATGAGCTTTAAAGAATCTTGGAAAAAGATATCACCGTACTTTGTAGATGTTTGGCAGTACATTATTATTATTGTTATAATGATTATAGCCGCCATTTTTATACTTTAAATTTTGAAAAATACTAAAGAACATATTTTATCATTATTATCTGAAATTCCAGATCCAGAAATTCCTGTTATTACCATCATTGAATTGGGTGTCATTAGAGATATTGACATCATTGATGATGCTACTATTTCTTTAAAAATCACTCCTACCTACTCTGGTTGCCCTGCCATGAAACAGATAGAAGATGATGTGAGAAAGAAATTATCCGAAAATGGTTTTACTAATATTACAATAAATACTATTTTTTCTCCACCCTGGACAACCGATTGGATAACTCCTGAAGCTAAAGAGAAATTAAGAATTTACGGCATTGCACCACCCGAGCATAGTACCGAAGACAAAAGCTGGTTAACTGGTAAAATTAAATCTATTGCATGCCCTCGTTGCAAATCTCAAAACACTAAACTTATTTCTCAATTTGGTAGTACTGCTTGTAAAGCATTGTATCAATGCCAAGATTGTTTAGAACCTTTTGATTATTTTAAGTGTATTTAAAAACTCTATTTTTCGACTAAACTTTATTTTTTAGTTACAAAATAAGTATTATCTTAGCTTAAAGTATTTTTGCCATGGTAAGTAAATCTTTTTTTAATCTCATTGTCAATAATTTTCTGGAGCATGTTTTTGTTTTAAACAGCCAACTAGAAATTACGTTTCAAACAGAAAATAATTCTTCATTATTAGGGTTTTCAAACGATGAAATTTTAAAAAAAGGATTTCCATCGTTATTCATCAACCCTCAATTTTCGTTAAATGAAGCTTTAGAAAAAGCGAAAAAGTATGGAGAATTTTATGGCACTGAAAACTTTGAACACAAAACAAAAAAACACATTAATATTGCTTTCCGAATTTTATACCAAGAAGAGGAGTCAACACAAGAACATTTATTTGTATTTTATTTAAGAGATAATACCCAACAAAATTTAGTTAGAAAAGATATTATCAAAAAAAGCTTAACGATTGAAAATCTTTCTAAATCACGCAAAATTAGAGATGGCCAAATTAACGAAGCAATTTATGAAATATTAGAATCCTCATCAAGAGCTATGCAAGTTACAAGGGTAAATGCTTGGTTGTTTGATAAAGAAAAAACTCAAATTCAATGTATTGGAAACTTTGATTCGAGAGAAAACAAATTAGTGCCACAAACTGCACTTCCTCGTATAGCAATGCCATTGTATTTTAATTTATTTGAAACAGAAAAAATCATTATTACTCGCGATACTTTAACTGAAACTAAAACCGCTGAATTATATGAATTTTACTTAAAACCTCACGATATCCAGTCATTAATGGATGTTCCAGTTCGTATAGAAGGAGAAATGATAGGTGTGATTTGTTTTGAAAACGTAGGCGCGCCAAGAGAATGGACTTTACAAGAACAAAAATATGGCTTAGTGGCTGCGCAAATGCTTTCTCTTACAATTGAATCTCATAACAAACAACAAGCAAAAAAATCATTAGAATTAGCATTAGAAGAACAAACTGTTTTATTACAAGAAGTAAACCATCGGGTGAAAAACAATTTAACTATTGTGGCCAGTTTGATGAATTTACAAAGCGAAAAATCACATGATGAATATCACAAGCAATTATTTATGGAGTGCCGTAATCGTATAGATTCCATCGCATCTGTTCATGAACTAATTTATAAAGCAAAAACATATTCACATATTAATTTTAAAGAATACCTCAATCAAATTATTGAGCACATCTCCAATTCATACAAATCATTTGATCATATCAAAATTGTAAAAGGTATTACCGATGTACATGTCGATATTTCGTCTGCCATTCCTATGGCATTAATCGTGAACGAATTAATTACGAATGCCTACAAACATGCTTTTACTCATAAAAAAGAAGGCATTATCGAAGTTTCCCTTTTAGAAAACAATAGACAAGTTTTTTTAACAATCAAAGATAACGGACAAGGATTTGATAAAACTGTGATTCCAAAAAATTCTATTGGAATGGATATTTTAAGTGGATTAATCAATCAAATTGAAGGGACTTGTAATTTAACAAGCGATGAAAAAGGAACTATATATAAAATTTCGTTTTCCAAAAAATAAATCCCAATTTTAGCTCATAAAAATATTCTATAATGAGCTATATACTTTCAGAGTTAAAAGATAAAGTCATGGTTATTACATTAAACCGTGCTGATAAATTTAATAGTTTTAATCGCGAAATGGCGTTAGAACTTCAAAACGCTTTAGACAAAGCAGAAACCGACGATAATGTTAGAGCCATAGTTTTAACCGGAACAGGAAAAGCCTTTTGTGCTGGACAAGATTTAGCAGAAGCCATTGATCCAAATGGTCCAGGCATTGCAAAAATAGTAGACGAGCATTACAATCCCATTATTTTAAAAATTCGTAAAATTGAAAAACCAATTATAGCTGCTGTAAATGGTGTAGCAGCTGGTGCGGGAGCAAACATTGCTTTAGCTTGCGATATTGTTACTGCTACTAACTCTGCATCTTTTATTCAAGCATTTAGTAAAATTGGTCTAATTCCAGATAGCGGCGGCACTTTCTTTTTACCTCGCTTAGTGGGGTTTCAAATGGCTACAGCTTTAATGATGACAGGTGATAAAGTAACGGCATCTGAAGCTCAGCAAATGGGAATGATTTACAAAGTATTTGCAGATGATTCGTTTATGAATGATGTGTTGGCATTTGCTACAAATTTGTCTAATATGCCAACAAAAGGCTTAGGATTAACCAAACGCTTATTAAACGAAAGCCTATTCAATACTCACGAAAAACAATTAGCTCGCGAAGGAATAATACAAGTAGATGCAGCCTCTACAATGGATTACGCCGAAGGTGTAAATGCCTTTTTAGAAAAACGTAAGCCCGAATTTAAAGGAAAATAACCAAGTTTAACAAAGCCAGAGTAAACCTCTGGCTTTGTTGTTTTTAAACATTATTAAACCTCTTATTGTTTACAATTTTCTTGTATCCTTTCTTTAAAAAACTGTTATAGCATTAATTTTACTGCTATGACAAAACATTCTTATTACTTATTTATATCATTTCTATTCTTAGCTTTTGCATCATTAGCTCAACCTAAAAAAGAATATTATGATAGCGAGCAAACCAAATTAAAATCTGAAACCAATATTGTAAAAGGTATGCCACATGGCCGTCATGTAGAATATTTTAAAAACGGAAATATCTCTCGAAAAGGCTCATTTTACAATGGGAAAGAAGATAGCACGTGGTATTTTTTTTATGAAAATAAAACATTAAAGGCTTCAGAACATTACAATCGCGGTAAAAAAAATGGTCACAATTTTTACTATTTCAAAACGGGTGACTTAGCACAAGAAACCGTTTTTAATCAAAATTTAGCAGATAGTATTTGGACATCTTACTATGAAAATAAAACAGTAAAAAGTCGCGAATCTTTTAATAAAGGAAAAAAACAAGGAGATTGGTTATATTACTTTGATAATGGACAATTAGAGAGTTCAGGAAAATTTGCAAATGATTTAAAAGAAGGTGAAGTAAAAACCTTTTATAAAAACGGAAAAGCATCAAGTATTTCCAATTTTTGTAAAAATAAACCTTGTGGTAAAAACATTGAATATTATGAAAATGGTCAACAAAAATTTGAAAAAGAATATATTGACTCTGTTACCTTTTTACTGCACAATATGTGGGATGAAAAAGGAAAACAAATTATTGCCAACGGTAACGGAACCTTAACAGCTCAATATAGCAGCGGAATCATTAAAGCACAAGGCGCTTATAAAGAAGGTTACATGAATGGGCTGTGGCGTTATTTTCATCCTAACGGAGAATTAGATTATGAAGCAACCTATGAAAAAGGCATTTTAAATGGATACTACTCTTCCTATTATCAAAATCATAAAATTAAGAGTGAAGGACCTTTTGTAAATGGCAAGAAAAATGGAGTTTGGAAATTTTACACTGAGAAAGGTGAAAAAGAAATGGAAGGTACTTTAAAAGACGGTCTCAGAACAGATAAGTGGACTTATTACTATGGAAATGGACAAAAAGAATCTGAAGGATATTTTTTAGATGACAAACAAACAGGAACTTGGGAATACTTTTATCCAACAACCGAAAAATGGAAACAAGGCAATTTTGAAAATGACTTAAAAACTGGCGTTTGGACAACTTGGTTTGAAAACGGCAAAAAATTACAGGAAGGCCCGTATGCCCTAGGTAAAGAAAACGGACAATGGCAAAGTTGGTATATCAATGGCCAATTAAAAGACCAAGGAAGTTTTAAAAATGCTCAAATATCAGGCTTATGGGAAGGTTGGTATATGAATGGAAAACCAAATTATAAAGGAGAATACAACGAAAAAGGCAAAAAACAAGGTCTTTGGGAATATTGGTTTGAAACTGGACAGTATCGCGAAAAAGGCTCTTATGTGAGTGGCATTAAACACGGACATTGGACCAGCTATCACGAAAAAGGCAGTTTTGTAGATAGTGATGGCAACTATAGTAAAGGCAAACAACACGGAACTTGGACTTATTACTATGAAACTGGCGGCATTATGAAAACACAAGGTTTTAAAGATGGCCATTTATCAGGTAAATCAGTAAGTTACTACTCTAACAACAAAATTCAATCTGTAAGTAATTACAAGGTTGTGAGCGAAAAACGAAAAGGTAAAAAACAAAGTGTGGCAAATGGAGATTGGATTTTTTATGATAAAACAGGTAAAGAAATCAATCGAATGACTTATAAAAATGGTGTGAAAAAGTAACCAACAAATAATATGGTTAATTTTAATAAAAAAGTATCTTTACTAAATAAAACTCATTTTTATGCTTTTAAAATTTAAGTCGTTTTTAATACTTGCATCTACATCCATTTTACTTTGTGCATGTGGCGGAAATAAAGAAGAAGTTGTGGATGCCTCAGAATTAGATTCTGAAGTAGCAGGTGTGGATTCACAAAAGATTTCTGCACAAAATGTATTTAATACAATTCCTTCAAGAGCTACTATTTTAGAACTTACTCAAAAAGCCAACTCAGAATATAATGTTCAGTACTTAAATAATCCTGATGACGTAAGTAAATATGCTCTAGAAAGCAGCAGAGCACTTAATTTAGGAGTTTATGGAGCAGATTTAAATGTGGCCAGTATTTACGAGCAAACTCAAGAATCCATGTTATTCTTCAAATGTGTAAGTGTTATTGCTAAAAGCATAGGCGTAAGTAATTCTTTTGATGAAAATATGGGGGATAGAATGAATGCAAATCAATCAAATAGAGATTCTACATTAAGCATCATTACTCAAGCATTTAAAAGTGCTGACAACACATTAAGAAAAAATGGACGTCCTGGAACTTCATCTTTGTTAGTTGCTGGAGCCTGGATTGAAGGTCTATATATTGCATGTCAAACAGCGAAAGAAACAAATAATGAACCTATCATTAAAGAAATTTATAATCAAAATGAATCTTTAACGAATCTAATTGAGCTAGTAGAAGTATCAAAAGTTACCGAAGAAGCAAATTATGTGTTATCAGATTTGAAAGAACTTAAAAAAATTATTGATAGTAAAACCGACAAAGTATTTACAATTGATGCTTTAAAAAACATCGACTCAAAAGTAACAGAACTAAGAACAAAAATTATCTCTAATAAATAATATGTCTTTTATTTTACCTGTAAACGGAATAGAACCAAAGTTGGGCAAAAACACCTTTGTGGCGCCAAATGCAACTATTGTGGGTGATGTTATTTGTGGCGACGACTGTAGTTTTTGGTTTAATGCTGTTGTGCGTGGCGATGTTAATTCTATTCGTTTAGGGAATAAGGTAAATATTCAAGATGGCGCGGTTATACACTGCACTTACCAAAACCTGCCTGCCGGACAGGCAGGAACAAAAACTATTTTAGGCAACAATGTATCTGTTGGTCACAATGCTATTGTGCATGGGAGTTTGGTACACGACAACGTGTTAATTGGGATGGGCGCTATTGTGATGGATAATTGCGAAATTGGTTCAAACTCAATTATTGCCGCTGGAGCGGTATTAACAGAAGGTACCAAAGTACCGAGTGGTTGTATTTATGCGGGCGTGCCTGCTAAAAAAGTAAAAGATATTTCCGAAGAATTAATTAATGGCGAAATTAATCGCATTGCCAACAACTATTTAATGTATAGTAGTTGGTTTAAATAACCTACTCCTTCAATTTACAAACCGTTTCGCCTGCCGAAAGATCCTTACAGTATTTTTTAGCGTAACTTTTACTAGCATCAAGGGTTCCCGAATCATAAGTTCCCTTAGAACTACTACACTCACAGGTACGTTCCTTTTTACATGAAACGGTCAAAAACAGTATAAATAAGGAGCAAATTTTAATAATTTTCATTGGTATTGGTTTGTAATGCTAAAATAAACAATTAATTGCTAATAAAATTTGGATTTTACCTAATTAGCCTATATATTTGCAACCCAATTTAAAAATTAATAAACTTATATAATGTTAATAGTAGCAGTAAAAGAAGGTGAAAGCATCGAAAAAGCTTTAAAAAAGTTCAAAAAGAAATTTGAAAAAACAGGTGTTGTAAAACAATTACGTACACGTAAAAATTTCGAAAAACCATCTATCACAAACAGACAAACCCGCATTAAAGCTGTATATAAGCAAAAAATGCAATTAGGTTTAGCTGCTGAGTAGTCATTTTTCCCTTTTTCACAAAAATTATAGTATAACCTAAGGTTATTGCGAATTTTTAAAGTAAATTCGTTATAACCTTAGGTTTTTTATGTTCGATAAGCAAATAACTTCTTTTTTTGACTACTTAACGTACGAGAAAAAGTATTCTGCTCATACGTTAACATCCTATAAAAACGACATAAGTCAATTTATAGCCTTTATAAACCCAAACGACGAATCTTTTGCTATAACTGATATTAACTATCAGCAAATTAGAGCATGGGTAGCTAGTCTATTAAAGGATAAAATAGCAGCACGTTCAGTTAACAGAAAACTATCTTCCTTAAAATCTTTTTTCAAATACCTTCAACGTCAACAAATGATAGAGGTTAATCCCATGGCAAAAATTTTGGGCCCCAAAACCCCTAAGCGTTTGCCGGTTTTTGTGGATGAGCATCAAATGGAAGATTTGTTTGCCGAAGTAAAATTTGACGACGGATTTAATGGTTTAAGAGATCGTTTAATTTTAGATTTATTTTATCAAACAGGCATCAGACGATCAGAATTAACCAATTTAAAAGAAATCGACTTAGATTTATTTAACTCAACTATTAAAGTTTTAGGTAAGCGAAATAAAGAAAGAATAATTCCGATTTCTTTACCCTTAAAACGTAACCTTGAAAGCTATTTACAAGTAAAACAAGAACTAAACTTATCTAATATGATGTTGTTGGTTAGCGAGAAAGGACATAAACTAAGCGAACAAGCGGTTTACAATTCTGTAAAAAAATACCTTTCGCAAGTTACAACGATACAAAAGAAAAGCCCTCATGTTTTACGACACACATTTGCAACTCATCTTTTAAATAATGGTGCAGATATTAACGCCGTAAAGGATTTATTAGGTCACGCCAATTTAAGTGCTACCCAAGTATATACACACAACACAATAGATAAACTTAAAAAATCATACAAACAAGCTCACCCACGAGGAGATTAAACACATTGCAATTAACAGAGTATAAACTAAAAACACAAAAACAGGAGGATTAATTATGACAACTAACATCCAATCAGTGCACTTTGATGCAGACAAAAAGTTAATTGAATTTGCTAACGAAAAAATGAATAAACTTAAAACCTTTCATGATGGTTTAATAAATGGCGAAGTAATTATGCGTTTAGATAAATCATCTAATAGCGAGAATAAGGTAGCCGAAATAAAAATTTTAGCAAAAGGACAAGAATTATTTTCAAAAAAACAATCAGCCTCTTTCGAAGAATCAATTGATTTAGCTTGCGAAGCTTTAAAATCACAAATTAAAAAACACAAAGAAAAACAAGCTGGCGCTAGAATAAATACAGATGATTTATAACTAATTCACTAATTTTAAATTAAAAAGAGCTGTCTATTTAGACAGCTCTTTTTAATTTTTCATATTATCAAAAAAAATTAAATTAAATCTTTATACTTTTTAATGCCTTTAATAAAATGAGCATACACAATATTGTTTTCGTAAACACCTGTGGTAGTATCTTTAAATTCGGGCATTAAACGTATATCGTCACGTTTTTTTAAAGTAGATGGTAAATATTTATAAAACGAAATATGCGCTTGAATCACTGCAATAAAATGAGAACCATTTCCTTCAAACAAAAATTTGAAAGCTGCCACCCCATCTAATATCATACGGAAAATAATTTTAAAAAATAAAAAACGCGGCGATGCATTTTTGGTGAGTGTGATTAAATTATTTCTGAAATTTAAATAGGTTTTTCTAGGACTTAATTTATTAAGCGTTCCTCCACCCACATGATAAATAAACGATTTGGGTTCTACATAAATTTGGTATCCAATATTTTTCATTCTCCAACACAAATCTATTTCTTCCATGTGAGCAAAATAATCTCCATCAAATCCACCTACTTTCCAAAACGCCTCAGCTCTTACAAACATACATGCTCCTGTTGACCAAAATACCTCAACTGCATCATTGTATTGTCCTTCATCCTCTTCTAATACATTAAATATTCTGCCTCTGCAAAATGGATAACCATATTTATCCATATATCCACCAGCCGCACCAGCGTATTCAAATTTAGTTTTATGATTATAATCCAAAATTTTTGGTTGGCAAGCAGCAATTTTTGGATTGGTATCCATTAAATGTATAATGGGTTCAATCCAATTTTCAGTTACCTCTACATCGGAGTTTAATAAAATATAGTATTCGGCATTTACTTGCTTTAAAGCTAAGTTATAGCCTTTTGCAAAGCCATCGTTTGAAGGATTTATGATAATGGAGACATCAGGAAAATGCGTTTTTAAAAAAGAAACGCTATCATCTGTTGATTGATTGTCAGCAATAATAATTTGTGAATCAGGCGAATACTTGACAACAATAGGAAGGAATTTTTCTAGAAAAGATTTCCCATTCCAATTTAAAATAACCACCGCAATCTTACTACTCTGCATAAATTAGCGAGGGTTATTAAAGTTTTCGTCAATATTGTTACCGTAATACGAATTTGGCTTAGTGACATCTAAATTTGTATTTTGTTGAGAGCGACTCACTAATCTTAACTTCCATCGCTCGTCATAAACTTCTCCCTTTACATCACTGTGTATTAACTTGTAGCAATCGTCTGCTATCGCAAAATTCACAAACACAAATTTTTTATTTGTAAAAAATCGTTTAGTTACTTTATCATAAATTCTATAATACTGCCATATTTCATAAGGATATGTTTCTGGCTCGCTATTTACTTGATTTCTTTGGTCGGGTTTACCATATTGTAAATACACTCTACCTCTATCTGTATAATAACCTTTTTGCTTACCACATTTTAATAATGCGTTTGCTTCTAAAACTTGTTTATAATAAGTGTACCATAATTGCAAGGCATCAACTGTATCGGCAGCTTGCGTTTTCCAATAATCTACTAAATAACCTCGCATCAAACTAGGATCTTTTTTCTTTGTTTGAATGCCTTGCCACTCTCTATCTTTAAAAGAAGAAATGGGCCACAAACACTCAATAAATTGTTTTAATGAATCCGTACCTTGCACTGAATTAAAAAACTCTTCAACCGTTTTATAATCAGAATTAGTATACTCTGCTTGTACCTTAGCATCGCTTTTTCGTTGAAAAAACCATTTTTTTTGCGATTGAACAATACTTGAAGAATCTCTAGTTTCAATAACTAAGTTATAGTTACCAGAAGGTAATTGAGAGATATCGAATTGAGCAAGAAGTGGATTGACTTTACTGGCATTTTGTTTTTGAAACCCAGAAAACCCCATTTGTTTTTGAAGACTTTCACTATTTTCAACATAATAAGTATAAACAAATTTAGTTCCTTTTCCAATCAGTGTATCTAAATTATAAGTTTCGATATAAAACTTAAGTGCTTTTTGATTTTTTGGAAAGTAGTTAATATTATATGGAATTAAATCATAACCATTTTTGGTTAATGTGGAATGAGTGGTAGATTTAGAAAACGACTCTAGTATTTGTATATCCGAGGTATATACTTTTTTATCTCTGTTTAATAACACATTAATTTTCTCAGTATAAGAAGATTTTTGCAAAGGGTTAGAATTATCTGTCACTACCAATTCTAACACATATTGCCCATTTTCTATTGGGAAACGATGATTGTCGATAAAGGAAGGTAAGCTCAGTGTATCGGAAGCAATTGGACTCATTAAATTATACTTAGCTTCGCTTACCATATCTTTACCTTTCCATATTTTCCATGAAATATTAACATTTGCTTGGTATCCACCAGATGCTGGTAAAAACTTAACTGAATTTCCAGAAACCGTAAGGTAAGTCTCTAAATAAGGCTTATTGTTATTTGTATTAAAAACTCCGTAATTAAAATAAACTGTAATATTTGAAAAAACAGTATTAAAAAATAGGATGGCTGTAAAAAAAAGAAATTGTCGCATAATGTTGATTTACAAATAACTGTGGGGATGTAAATTTGGATAAAGTTAATCATAAAAAATATTTTATAAAAATTAGTTGTAGAATAAAAAAAATTACTATTTTTGCCTTCCCACTGGAGAAATGGCAGAGTGGTCGATTGCGGCAGTCTTGAAAACTGTTGAACCGTGAGGTTCCTGGGGTTCGAATCCCTATTTCTCCGCCAAAACTCTATTAAAAGAGTATAAAACGCTGTAAAATCAATGATTTACAGCGTTTTTTGTTTCTAGCAAGTTCCAAAATACACATCAAATCTTATCCTTTAAGTGACCTATTCGTGACCCATTTCTATTTTTAAAATAGGTCACTGAAAATCGCTAAAAGGCTTGACTAACAAGCAGTTCAACCTTTGAACATCTTGTACGCAAGGAAGTAATGTAATATTTTTAACCCTTAAAAAGTGACCTGTTATGAACAAAACTTTTAGCTTGCTATTTTATGTACGGAATAGTAAAAAACTAGCCAACGGAACTGCACCAATTTATTTAAGAATTACCATTGATGGTAAAGCGCGGGAAATGACAACCAAAAGACATATTGAACCCGAGCGATGGAACTCGGAAGCTCAAAAAGTAAATGGAAGCTCCGAAGAAGTAAAAGCACTTAATTCTTATTTAAAAACTTTGGAGCAAGAAGTTTACGAAACCCAGCATCAATTATTAAAAGATAAAACATTAGTTACAACTGTTGGATTAAAAAATAAGTTGTTAGGGATAGATGAACGTGTTAAATATCTGTTACCAATTTTCCAAGACCATAATAATAAAATTGAAGCTCTGCTTGGCCAAGGATTTGCGAGTGGCACATTAGAGCGTTATAAAACATCTTTAAGACACACTAAAGAGTTTATTGAATGGAAGTATATGGTTGAGGATATTGATATTAAAGTTATTGATCATTCGTTTATAACAGAGTATGAATTTTATTTAAGAAGCGAACGTAAATGTTCAAATAATACAACCCTTAAATACATTAAAAATTTTGGTAAAATAATACGAATTTGTATAGCTAATGGTTGGATAGATAAAAACCCATTCGCCAATTTTAAAGTTAAACTAAAAGAAATTGAGCGTGTGTTTTTAAGTAAAGAAGAATTAGAAGCGGTCGTTACAAAAGTATTTAATACAAAACGTTTGGGGCAAATTAGAGATGTATTTGTATTTAGTTGTTACACAGGCTTAGCGTATGCCGATGTAAAGAAATTAGACAAATCACAAATTGCCATTGGTATTGATGGCGAAAAATGGATTTACACAAATCGTCAAAAAACAGATACTCGTTCTAATATTCCAATTCTCCCAGTTGCACAAGCTATTTTAGATAAATACAAAAACGATATTACTTGTATTAATACAGGCAAATTATTACCAGTATTAAGCAATCAAAAAATGAATGAGTACTTAAAAGAAATAGCAACACTATGCGAAATTGACAAAGATTTTACTTATCACACAGCTCGCCACACATTTGCTACAACTGTAACGCTTACCAATGGCGTACCAATTGAAAGCGTTAGTAAAATGCTTGGCCATAAAGATTTAAAAACCACTCAGCATTACGCTAAAATACTAGATAGTAAAGTAAGTGGAGATATGAAATTGTTAAGAGAAAAATATAATACTCAAAATCTAAAACAAAATGTGAGTTAAGTTGTGAATGTATTTTAGTGAAAATACAAGAATAGGTATTAGTCCCTATTTAAATCTGAAAAAATAAATTAAATTTAGAACATTAATATTATAACCTATGCTTAAATATATTTTATCTATTTTTATTATTCTGGTATTATATAATGTTACCTGTTGTCAAAACAAGGCGGATTCCTTGTTGAAAATTATTACATCTTCTAAAAATGATACACTTAAAGTAAATACATATTATGCTTTATTTGAAACGTTTATCAATAATAATGCGGATAAAGCAATTACTTATAACAAAAAAGGGTTAGAATTATCTAAAAAAATTAATTTTTTAAATGGAGAAGCTAAAGCCTATAATAATTTTGGCATTACATTAATTAGACAAAGTAAGTATGATTCTGCATTAATATTTCATAATCAAGCATTAGTAATTTACTCTTCTATTTCTAATTTAATTGGTTCGGCTAAAGTAAATAGCGACATGAGTGTTGTATATTGGAGAAAGGGCGATTTTAAGACTTCTATGGCTTATCAAATAAAAGCTTTAAACATTTACGAAAAGTTAAATAATTATGAAGGCATCTCTTATGGTTATAACTTTCTTGGTATTTTAAATAGTGAACTGTATAAGTATGAGCCCGCAATAAATTATTATTTAAAAGCTATTGAAATTAGACTTGAACATAACGATGAGCTTCAGCTTGGATCAACATATATGAATATAGGTGTGTTGTATGGAGAATTAAAAAGAGATAGCTTGGCATTTAATTATTTTAACAAATCATTAGAAATTCATAAAAAATATAATAATTTATGGAGTATACCAATGGTATATGCTTCTATTGCTGATTTACATAATGTTAACAATAATTACAAAGAAGCTGTAAATAATTATTTATATGCAATTAAATCACAAAAGAATTTGGTTGATTCTAATACTCTTGCAAGTCTTTATATTGACCTTGGTAACACATATACAAGTTTAAAGGAATACACTTTAGCAGAAAAATACATAAAAGAAGGGACCGCTATTTTACAAAGTGTAGGAGACAATAATGGCGTTTTATCTGGATATAATAACCTATCAAAATTATATAAAAAACAGGAAAAATACGAACTAGCCTATAACTATTTTATACTTTATTCAGATTTAAAAGACAGTATTGCCGGTAGTGACGAGAAGAAATATATAAGTGAACTTGAAACTAAATATGAAACAGAGAAAAAGGATTTAGAAATAATAAACAGTAAATCCCAATTAAATTTATTAGCTGAAAAATCAAAGCAAAAAACAACTACAGCCATTGCCATCATTACAAGTTTAATTTTATTCTTCTTTTTATTCTTCTCTCGCTTTAAAAACAAAAAAAACAAACAACTCATTCAGCAAGAAAACGAAGCTTCTTTAAAAATAATACAAAGCGAGCAAACCGAACGCATGCGTATAGCCCGAGAATTACACGATGGTATTGGACAAAAATTAACTGTATTAAAAATGTATGCTTCGGTAAAGGAAGACGAAAATAAAAAACAAATTGAATTGTTGGATAACACAATAACCGAAGTGCGTGGCATATCTCATAACCTAATGCCCGAAATCATTAACCTTGGCTTAGTAACTGCCGTAAAAGATTTATGTTCTAAAATAAATGAAGTTGGTACAATACAATGTGTATTTAATTACAATGAATCCAAGCCGTTAAAATTCGCCACTAATATTGAGCTTTCAATTTATCGCATAATACAAGAAGTTTTAAATAACATGATAAAACATGCTAATGCAAAAACAATAAACGTAAGCTTTGTTGTAACGAGTAATAATTTAAAAATAAATATTGCTGATGATGGTGTTGGTTTTGACACTAAAAAAATACACACATCAAGTGGTATAGGTTGGAGTAATATTATTACCAGAGCTAAAATTATAAATGCGAATTTATATGTAAACAGTAACAATAAAGGAACTAACATTGTTTTAAATATCAATTTATGAACGAAAAAGTAAATCTAATTTTAGCAGACGATCATCAAATTATTATTGATGGACTGCAATTTATGTTGAGCAACGAAAAAAACATAACAGTATTGCAAACGTTTAACAATACAAACGACGTATTGAACTATTTAGAAAAAAGTAATGAATCCATCAATTTCTTAATTACAGATATAAATATGCCTACTGTTTCGGGTATAGAGCTTTGTCGTTTGGTAAAGGCTAAATACTCGCATATTAAAGTATTAATACTCAGTATGTATAGTAGTAAGGAAATCATTAAAGAGTCCGTTCTAGCAGAGGCTGATGGCTATATGCTTAAAAATGGCGGTAAAGATAAATTACTTGAAGCCATTTTTAAAATTAGCAATGATGGCACCTATTACTCAGAAGAGATTATCCCAATTATTTATACGCATTTTAATACTGAGAAAAAAGCAATTCAAAATTTAGCTCAATTATCAGAACGTGAAAAAGAAATTTTAATACTCATCGCTAAAGAATTTAGTAGCGAACAAATTGCCGAAAAATTATTTATTAGCATTAAAACGGTAGGCAATCATAGGCAAAATATTTTAGCCAAATGCGATTGCAAAAGCTCAGTTGGTTTAGTAAAATATGCTATCAAAGCGAGTTTAATTTCAATTTAAAATAGGGACTACTCCCTATCATTTTGAGGCTTACACCCTAAACGTTTTAGATTATTATAGTTTATTTTTACATAAATTTTAAAACTATGACTTATGAAAAAACTTTACACATTTTTATTTGCTGTATGCGCCAGCATTATAATAGCGCAACCTACAGGCTCATTAGTTACTGCCAATTATTATGGAGGCGGAACAAAAACCATTTTTACAGATTTGAATAATCAAACTTTATATTATTATACGTCATTTCCTTTCGAGTTAAAACGAATAGAAAATAATAATACAGAAACAACTTTATTATCTCGTAACGTAACAGGAGGATTTGCTAAAGCTCCAAGATTTAATAATAATAAAGGAATATTTGTTGTTCCTACTTCCACATCAACAACGAAGGTTTATTTATTTAATAACACTATTGTAGATTCAATAGAATTAAATCAAGATTTAATGTTTACTATCGTTAATACCAAGGATTATATAATTGGAAGTGGTAGTAACCCAAGTTATTTTTGGATTCAAAATCAGTTTTATAAAACCAATTTAACAGGCGCAGGTACAACTACTATAAGTTTAGTATCAGGAAGTTTAACATATTCTATTACCGCAGCGAAGGAAACAAATAATAAATTATTAATTGCAGCCAATGCAAGTAATGGGATGAAATATGTGTTTTATCATGACGGTATGATAGCAACAAAAATAGATAGTTTACCAATAACGATTAATGCCTCTACTCGTTATGAGGCATTTAAAAATCCAGCCAATAACGACGTTTTTATGATTGCTGTGCCGGGCTTTCATACAGATTCTATTTACTCGAAAATATGGAAGTTGACTAGCGCAGGAACGCCAACTGTATTAACTACATTACAAAAAATAAGCCGACCATACACAACATTAAACAATAAATTAATTGCACAAGTTTATACTACCGCATCTAATAAATTTGTTACTGTAGATTTGAATACAGGAAACTTACAGCCAATCGTTGATAATTCGGGGCTTAACTTAAGCGCTTCTCAAACAGAGTATTTTCAAAGTAACGGAACGGTAGCCTATTTCGCTGGCTATAACAGTGTAATTTTACCAGGTGGAAATGTGCCCTGTTTTACAAATGGATTAACTTTAGATACAGTAACAACTAGAGCGCCTGCATTGCTTACTTCAAATATGAATGGTTCTTTTTGTGGAAATGATTATTGGGTAAAAAACCAAGATTTAAAAACCTTAATTTTAACAACAAGTAAAACTTATACTGTAATACCACAAACTAATACAAGTACACAAACATCTGCACCATTAGCAGCTTATTCCAATATTTATTATTTTAAAGATAACGTATCAGGTGATTATGATTTATACAAATCATCGTGTGCTAATCAAGTTGGTATAAATGAATTAATTTCGAGTAATGAACATTTTTATATTTATCCAAACCCAACAATAGGAATTATAAATGTCGAGATAGAAATATTGAATGAGCCAACAATATTAACCATTACTAATATTTTAGGCGAAATTGTTTTTACTGAAGCTATCACAACTAAAAGTTCGCAATTAAATATTGAAAATTTAATAAGCGGTATTTACTTTTTACAAACAGGTAGTAACAAAGCGGTAAAATTCATAAAAGAGTAATTAATAAAAAACAACTAAAAAAATAAAAACAAAACTATGAAAAAACAAATCATCAATACAACAGCAGCTGCAATATTAGTAACTGGTATTATTTTCTCTTGCAAAAAGAAAGATGAACCAACACCAGACGCTCCCTCATCAACTACAACAACTGGAGGAACAACAACAGGGGGTTCAACTGGCGGAACAACAACACTAACTGCAAACCAATGGAGTGCAAATGGTACTGTTTATAATGCTACTGTTATCCCAAATAACCCATATTGGGGTAAAGATATATATGGCACTTGTAATTTATCTGCTAAAGCAATAGTTGGTGATACTACTATAATTATTCAATACCGTTTTCCAAGTTATTTAATGGCATCTGGTTCATATAGTATTGTTACTTCAAGTTCCACATTTGCTTCTAATGTTGTAAATGTTTCCGTTAATAAAAGTTTTTCAACCGCTCCATACTTTACAAATAATTATGTAACATCTGGAGGAATGGCAACCATTACAAATACTGGCGGTGTGTTTACAATAGAAAGCTCAAATGTAGGTTTAAATGGCATGAGTTTATCAAGCAAATTGGTAAGTACTACACCTGTTATCCCAGCAGCTAACGCAAGCTATACAGCTCCAGTAGGGGTAACGCCTAATCAGTATATGATAGGAGCAACTTCTTATACGCCAACACAGCTTACAATTAGTTTAGATGCCTCTGGTAGTTATAAATTTGAAGGCTCTAATACCGTATCACCTATAAAATCTTTAAAATATTGGTTTAGCTCTTCTTATCCACCAAGTGGAACTTACGATGTTGTGGCGAGTAAAAGTGCTTTAACAGCTGGGAAAATTTACATTGAGTATGTTAATACAAGTCCCGTTGAACAATATCAATCTATAGCTGGCAGTATAGCTACTGTTATTACTGATGCCGACGATGTATCGGTTACGGTAAATAATGTAACGTTAAATAAAGTAATTGGTTCTGGTAGCACAACATTAACAGTAAGTGGTAATTTAACTCAATAAAATTTTATTCTTAAAAAAATTTATAAATAAGAGATTAGTTATTTCCTATCAATTATAAAAAATCTGACTTAATATTAAACCGCCTTGGTTAATCCGAGGCCGTTTTTTTACAACAATAAATTAAAAATGTTTATGATAGCGTTTTTCAATAAGACAATTTCTGATTTAGATGATCACCTGAGTTATTCCTTATCAAAAACTTGTCAATAAGAAAATTTCTAAAAATAATGTTCTAATCTCTTCCACCCCTCGCAATAATCCTCTTCCTATGTTTTGTTCCCCATTTATGTAATTCTTCAATTAATGGTTTTAATGTTTTACCATAAGGTGTTAATTCATATTCTACCGAAACAGGTGATGTATCATATACATGGCGACTTGCTAATTCATTTATCTCTAGCTCTTTTAATTCTTTAGACAACATTTTTGGAGTTAAGCCTGGTATTTCCCGTTGAATCTGCTTGAAGCGTTTTTTACCAAAAGTTAAAGAAAGTATAATTTGTAATTTCCATTTACCACTTAAAATATCTAAAGCATCTTTTACTGGTAATAAATGCTTCGTGCATTCTCCAGTTGAAATATGTGTAGGACATTTTCGTTTATCGTAATCGGCAGTTTCCATATTATCTAAAATTATAATACAAATATACATTAGTAATAAGTATCTTTTTTATCGTGGTTTCCTAAAGTATACCGATATCCTTTAGGAAAGTGATACCTTTTGTATATCTAATTTCTATAGATTTGTTACCTAATCTTAAAACTAAAAATTATGTCAACAAAAACAACACGTATTATTTCCATTATTTTAATGGTACTTCCATCACTTATGTTAATTATGAGTGCCGTTATGAAATTAACTGGAGCCGAACAAGTGGTAACAGGTTTAACTAAAATTGGTCTTGGCTCTTATATTACCCTATTTGGAATTATTGAGTTAATTGCTGTTGGATTATTTTTATATCCAAAAACTTATAAAATAGGCTTTTTATTAATTTGCTGTTATTTAGGTGGCGCGTTGTCAATTGAACTAGCAACCGCACAACCTCCTTCAGCTGCCATTTTCTTAAGCATTGTTTGGATAGCCGTTTTCTTAAAAGATAAATTGGTGTTTTTAAGTCCTAGCAAAGCAGAAATTTAATTTTAAATTCAATAGTAAACCAAAATCCCTCGTTGATGAATGAGGGATTTTTTATTATCACCACTAATCAAACATTAACACATTTTAAGATTCAATATTCTCTTTTATAAAATGTGTTCTGTAGATTTATGGAAGTGAAGAATATGAATTGTATCATATCATATATTTAATAACCACTAAAAGTAAATACTATGAAACCTATTATTTCAGAATCAGTTTATAAAACTCTTACTAATTTAATTAGAAGAAAAAAAACAATAGAAGTAAAGCCTTTACATGATGAGCTCTCAAACGCATTAATAGTAAAAGATAATTTTTTAGATTCGAAAATTGTTACCATCAATTCGATTGTAGAGTTTGTAAGTTCTTCATTTAAAAAACCAATGCGTTTTCAAATTGTATTGCCTGAACATGCTGACTTAAAACAGAAAAAAATATCAATTCTCTCTCCAATTAGTATTGCCTTGCTTGGTTTTAAAGAAACAGATAACTTTTTTTGGAAAATGCCGTCAGGATTAAAAAAATTACAAATCCTTAAAGTGATTAATCACTAATTTTATGGCATGTCTAATCAATTAAACGATTATAAAAATGTGTCTGTATTTTTAAATGGAAAATCAGAACATACTTTTATGTTGTTTGATCATTTTATAAAGCAATTTCAAAAAATTGGTAGCATTACTATTGAACCAACTAAAACCATGATTGGCATTAGTAATGCTCATAAACGTATTGCATGGGTAACACAATTAGGCAAGAATTTTATACATGTTGTGTTTCCTTTTAAACATTTATATGAAGACAATTTGTGTTTCCAGAAAATGGGACAAGTTCCAGGAAGTACAACACAATACAACCATCATTTGAGAATTTATTTTAAAGAAGACGTCAACACCGAAGTTTTAAAGTTTATGAAGATGGCTTATAAGGAAGAGCAATAATCATTTTATATATTTGAGCTTTCTTAAATTAAAACTTATATGAATCGTCTCGACAGAGTAACTGCAATTCTTATTCAACTCCAATCCAAAAGAGTAGTAAAAGCACAAGATATTGCCGAACGATTTAATATTAGCTTACGAACAGTTTACCGTGATATTAGAACATTAGAAGAAGCCGGTATTCCTTTAGTTGGAGAAACCGGGATTGGTTATTCCATTATGGATGGCTACCGCTTACCTCCAGTTATGTTTACAATGGACGAGGCCACTGCTTTTTTAACAGCCGAAAAATTAGTGGAAAAATTAACGGATACTTCAACCGATGAAAGTTTTAAATCGGCGATGTATAAAATAAAAGCTGTGTTGCGTTCTACAGAAAAAGATTATTTAGAAACAATGGATAATCATATTGAAGTATTAGATAATCCATATATACCTAAAGAGCGAAATACAACGAATTCACTTCAACCGATTTTAAAAAGTATTTCTGATAAAAAAGTATTAAATCTTCATTACTTCGCTAATCATAGTCAGGAAAACACCTCTAGAAATATTGAACCTGTAGGCATTTTTTATTCCGGCTCCAATTGGCACCTATTAGCCTTTTGTCAGTTAAGGAATGATTATCGTGATTTTAGAATAGATAGAATTAAACAAATCACCTCTACTCCTCTGCCCTTCAAAAAAGAGCATCCATCCCTTAAAAGCTTTTTAAAACAAATTGCTAAAGAAAAAGAATTACATCCTATTATATTACTGGTGAACAAAGAAACGATGAGATATTTTGGTGATCAAAAATATTATAATGGATTTATTTCGCAACGCGAAGTGAAAGACAAAATAGAAATGACTTTTTTAACTTGCACTGTGGAAGGTTTTGCTAGATGGTATATGATGTTTGGCGATAATGCCGAAATTGTAAGTCCGGATAGCTTAAAAAAAGTAGTAAAACAAATTGCGAACACTATTGCTAAAAAGCAGTAAGTCATTTGATGTTGAGTTTTGTATTAAATCAAGACGCCGAAAATTTATATAATTATATTATAATTTAGGGCGTGCCCAGCCAGCTGGCTGGTCGGGCTTTCGGCACTCGCTTTTTTCGCCCTGCGGGACAAAAAAGAGCTCAAACAAAGCCTCAGTCCCTCACGCGAACTGTAATTTAAAATTAAAGTTCACTCTCCGTTTTTGTGATGAATCACTTGAGTGATGCTGGCGATATAATCATTTAGAAAATTATTTTTTCCTACTGACATAGGGTTGTCACTTGCCTAACTTTACTTTGTATTATAAACCTTAAAAAAATAAATTATGATTACATTTATGCAAGCGTTCTTAAACGAACTAGAACACGAAAGTATTGGAACACGAAAAATGTTAGCGCTAGTGCCCGCTGATAAAGCCGACTGGAAACCACATGAAAAAAGTATGAAATTAAAAGATTTGGCAATTCATATAGCCGACTTACCAACTTGGATAACACTAGCTTTAACCACCGAGGAATTAGATTTTGTAAAATCTCCTTATAATCCAAAAGACTGCAATAGCGCTGAAGAATTAGTAGCCTACTTTGATAAAAACGTGGAAGAAGCAAAACAGTATTTGCAAAAAGCAAAAGATGCCATTTTAGAAGAAACTTGGACTTTAAAAAATGGTGATATTGTATATATGCAATTATCAAAATTAGATACTATTCGCCACTCTTATTGCCAAATGGTGCATCACAGAGCACAATTAGGAGTTTACTTAAGATTATTAAATATTCCTATTCCAGGCGTTTATGGGCCAAGTGCTGACGAATCATTTTAAGGTCAATTATAATACAGCTTTATTTTAATTTTTTTGGGGCGTGTCCCTGAGGGCCTGGCTTTCACTGCAACTTAGCGAAGCGATATCATGAAAGCAAATAAAAAATTGTAACAAAAATTGAGTAATCTTATACTTCTCACGCCAAGGCGTGATACATAAAAGGATTTTCGTTCAATCCCTAACGCATGATAAATTCGAATACTGCGTGAGGGATGCAAGCGGTCCGCCAGCTGGCGGATGCCTGCCTTTTGCAAAAGATTGAAGCGAAAGCCCGATCCGCCAGGTGGCGGACACGCCCAAATAGAAATAAAATAAACATCCAATTTTACAAAACATTACAAAAACAAAATATGACAACACAATTAGAATCATTTAAAGTCATTGGTATTTCGGTGAGAACTACCAACGAAAATGGACAAGCCACTAAAGACATTCCTTTTTTATGGAATAAATTTTTTGAAGAAAATATTTCTGGAAAAGTTCCCAATAAAATTAGTGATGAAATCTACAGTGTGTATACACATTACGAAAAAGATCACACCAAACCTTACACTACTATTTTAGGATATAAAGTGAAAGATACAGAAGCAGTGCCAGAAGGCTTAGTATCCAAAGTAATTGATACGACTAACTACAAAGTATTTACAGCCAAAGGAAAACAATCGGAAGGTTTTGTATTTAAAGAATGGCAAAACATTTGGGATTTGAACGAAAAATTAAATCGTTCGTTTACATCTGATTTTGAAATTTACGGAGCTAAATCTCAAAACCCTGAACATGCAGAAGTAGATATTTACATTGCTGTGAAATAAATTTAAATAGTATTCTGTCAGTTCGAGCGTAGTCGAGAACTAAAGCGAATATCGAAGAACGCTTCTCGACTTCGCTCGAAGTGACAATTTTAAATACATTATTTAATAAACGTGTTGTCCGCCATTAATACTGTAATTAGCGCCTGTAATAAAGCTAGTTTCTTCGCTCGCTAAAAAAGATACTAAGTGAGCCACTTCGTGTGTGCCACCTAAACGACCCATTGGTACTTGAGCCACAATTTGATTTAATACTTTTTCGGGAACAGCCATTACCATATCGGTACCAATATAACCTGGAGAAATAGTATTAACCGTTACGCCGTATTTAGCCACCTCCATAGACAATGATTTCGTGAAACCATGCATACCTGCTTTGGCTGCCGAATAGTTAGTTTGTCCAAATTGTCCACGTTGTCCGTTAACAGAAGAAATATTGATGATACGACCAAAATTACGGTCTATCATTCCCTGAATAACTTGGCGAGTGCAGTTAAATACCGAATTTAAATTGGTATTAATCACGGCATGCCAATCTTCAGGCTTCATATTAATTAAACGACCATCGCGAGTGATACCAGCATTGTTCACTAAAGTATCAATATGTCCGTATTTGGTTTCAATTTCAGCAATCATTTTGCCAGTGCTTTCATAATCACTTACATCGCCGTAAAATAGTTCAATGTTAAAGCCTTCGCTTTTCATTTGTTCCATCCATTTTTCGGCTTTTTCTTTAGTATGATAGTTTCCTACAACTGTATAACCGTCTTTATATAACTCTTTACACATGGCAGTTCCTAAACCACCTGTTGCCCCTGTAATTAATACGGTTCGTTTATTTGAATTTTCCATATTTGTATCTTTCTATTAAATGTTATGATTACGAATCTGTACGAATTTACGAATCTGCGTATGAGCTGATGTAAACTCATTCGTATATTCGTATTATTAATTCGTAATCATTATATCTTATCCACATTCATTACAGTTGCTTCGCCACTGGTACAAACATTACCAGTTGTTTTATCCTTAATCAACGTTTCAATAACCGCTCTGTGTTTGTCTTTTAAAACCTCTCTTACCGTAAAAACCGCTTCATATTCAACTTCAACATACATAGGTTTTAAAAAGCTCAACGATTGTTTTAGGTAAATAGTACCTTCGCCAGGAAATAAAACACCAAACACTTTGCTAAACAAAGCTGCACCAAGCATTCCGTGCATAATAGGTTTTTTAAACATTGTTTTTGCTGCAAATTCAGCATCGGTATGAACGGGGTTTTTGTCACCCGTTACTTCTGCAAAACGATTAACTTCATCTTGCGTAAATTTAAAATCATGTGAATAGGTTTGTCCAGTTTCTATCATAGGGCTTAGTTTTTAGTAATTTTCAAAAAAAAATATTACAATGTCAAGTTTTTATAAACTTATTTCGATTTAGACCAAGTATTTAATTTTTACGACAATTTAACTTAAAATTAATACGAATTTACTTGACACGTATAGGAAAAAATGCCGACATTTGCAGCGAATTTAGAAATGAGGCTTCAAGTAGCTGATTTTCAATAAATAAGGTTAATTTACTAATAACTCAATATAAAATTAAGGTTAAAAAATGAACTAGTTGTTTTTCCTTCACATAGAAAATAAAGAGAAAACCAACTATACCATGTTACCAATAAAAAAACAAATAATTTAAGAAACATGAAAACAAACAACCCAATTATCGACAACATGATGGATGCGCAAGCTAACGCCATGAACACTTGGATGGATTCTGCAAAGAAATTCCAATCTGCATTTGCAAATGGTAATATGATGGCTGACAGCCAATCTATCTATAAAGATATGATGGAGAAACAAGCTGCTATGTTTACTGGAATGAACGCTAACAATGCTAACCCATTTGGTGCAAATCCATTTATGAATAGCAACACTAAACCTGAAGAATTTTTAAAAAACTGGTATAACCAACAAATGACTGGTATGAAGCAGATGACTGACTTTAACCAAAGCATTTATAACTCAATGGTTAATTATGGTAAGAACGCTAACGATTACAATAATAGCTTTTCTACTATGAATAATGCATGGACAAACATCTACAATAGCTGGATGAACACCATGAACACTTCTTATGATACTTTTTCTCAAAACATTAAAAATCCATTTAATGCTGATATGTTTAAAAACATGTATGAAGGTGGACAAATGTATATGAAAGTACAAGAGATGTTTCAACCAATGATGGCTGCTCTTAAAAATTCAGATTTTAGTGTTGACACTTGGAAAAACATTTATTCTCAAGAAAATTATAAGAAAATGACTGAGCAAGTTTTTGGTTCATTTTTTAATAATGCAAGTTTAAAAGATGTTTTTGAAGGTGCTACAAAACAAATGCATAACTTCTTCGTAAATCAAAATGGTTTAGGAAAAGAATACTATGAGCAAATGAAAAACATGTCTTCTCAATTCCCTGAATTATTTTCGGGTGATGCTGAGCACATGAAAGATTTATATGCTAAAATGAATAATGTGTTTGGTAAAACGTTTGAGCCATTATTAAAATTAGCTAATCCTGGTAAAGAAAAAGAAAATGTTGAAGCAACCATTAATTTATTAGATAAAGTAACTGAATACAGCATTAAACAAGCTGAGTTACAATCTCAATTATATAAAACAATGCAGGCTTCAATGGAATCTTTAGCAAAAGAAACTCAAGAGAAATATAAGGATGTACAAGCTGGTAATTTTACGATGCCAACTGCTACTGAATTATATAATGAGTGGGTAAAAACTAACGAAAAAATGTTTTCAGAGTTATTTGCTACTGATGAGTTTAGTAAAGTAAAAGCTGAAGCTTTAAACTTAAGCATGGATGTGAAGAAACATTTTGAAAAGCAATTTGAAAATGTATTTGAGCAATATCCAATTGCATTTAAGAGCGAAATGGAAGAAATTTACAAAACCATGCATGATCTTAAAAAAACAGTAAAAGAGTTACAAACTAAATTAGCCATGCAAAATGCTGCTTCAGTTGAATTATTTGAAGAAGAAAAAGCAAAAGCTAAAAAGAAATAATAATCCCTTTGTGTTCATAGCACAATAATAAGAGGGCTGCCAATGTGTTTGTGGGCAGCCTTTTTTTTAATCTATTTTTTATAAAAATTAAAAAACATCGTATCTTAACCGCATTATAAAAACAAGTCCTATGGAAAATAAGTTAGTAGAAGAAATGCACAACATGAGTTCTAAATTATTAAAGAGCTACGAAACATTTAATAATATTGAAGAAGTAGATATTGCTACCTCTCCTAAAACGGCTGTTTACAATGAAGATAAATTAACACTTTATAAATACGACAGAGAAACCGAAGCAACTTATAAAACTCCTGTTTTAATTGTTTATGCATTGGTAAACACCTATAAAATGTTGGATATACAACCAGATAGAAGTTATATCAGAAACTTATTAGCTGCTGGCTTAGATGTGTATTTAATTGATTGGGGTAATCCAACCAAAGTAGATAAATATTTGAGTATTGATGATTATGTAAATGGATACATTAATAACTGTGTTGACTTTATTAGAAAGAAAAACAGAGTTGAAAAAATAAATATTTTAAGTATTTGCCAAGGTGGAACATTAAGTGTTATTTATAGTGCTTTATACCCAAACAAAGTAAAAAATTTAGTAACCCATGTTACTCCAATTGATTTTAGTACCAATGATGGTTTATTATTCCGTTGGAGTAAGGACATGGACTTTGATAAAATTACAGAAGGTTTTGATGGATTAATTCCAGGTGATTTTTTAAATCAAGGATTTGACATGTTAAAGCCTATGATGAAATTACAAAAGCAACAAACCCTTACTAATTCGCTAGACGACAAAGATAAGTTGATGAATTTTTTACGTATGGAAAAATGGATTAGCGAAAGTCCTGACCAAGCTGGTGAATGCTTTAAAGAATTCATGAAAGGTTTTTACCAAGAAAATAAATTAGCAAAAGGAGAATTAGAAGTTGGTGGTAAAAAAGTAAACTTAAAAAACTTAACTTCTAACTTATTAAACATTTACGCCACCGAAGATCATTTGGTGCCGCCTGCAGCCACAATACCATTAAATGATTTAGTGGGCAGTAAAGATAAAGAACTATACAGTTTTAAAGGTGGACACATTGGTGTGTTTGTAGGCAGCAAATCTCAAAAAGAATTAGCACCAGCTGTAACAAGTTGGTTAAAGAAAAGAGATTAAAAAAATTATAATCGTCATATGCAGAATCCCTTTCAAAGAAATTTGGAGGGGATTTTTTTTGCTACAATTTATAGCAATCAATCGCTATTTTTTATTTTAATTTTGTTAGATGAATCATTTACCGATAGTTAAACTAAAACCTGCGCTTCATAACGAAAAAGAAGTTGTGCAACTTATTTTTAATAAAAATGATGAATTGAATAATTTGTTAAGAGCAAACACGGCTATGCGTTGGAGTAAAACGATGAATTGTTGGTATTTGCCATTTTACAAAACAATTTCACAGGATTTGTTTATGTTACTGAAACCAAATTTTTATTTGGATTATAGTGATTTAAAAGTTCATCAAGAATTATTGGTTTTAAAAAAGGAGACAGAAAAAGAAACTATCATTAAACCAACTGATGTATTACAAGAATTATCAAAGGAATCCATACAAAAAATAGAAGAATTTAAGTTTTGGTTAAACTCTAAACGTTATAGTGGGAATACCATTGGAACTTATACAGATGCGTTAAAAACCTTTTTAAGGTATTATGCCCATAAAGCAATAGCCGAAATAACGAATGACGATTTAATAAGATTCAATAACCATTACATTATGGCTAATCATTTTTCGGCTTCGTATCAAAATCAGTTAGTAAACTCTGTTAAACTTTTCTTTAGAACAATTGAAAACAATAAATTAAACCCAGAATTAGTGCATCGCCCAAAACGCCCTAAATTATTACCAAATGTAT
>Ga0208266_100032_pt1 | contig 141427 bp, 136 predicted proteins | sample LakWasMet67_HOW9_2_FD_183897 | JGI IMG/M metagenome (GOLD analysis project Ga0208266, IMG submission 183897) | Freshwater sediment methanotrophic microbial communities from Lake Washington under simulated oxygen tension - Sediment Metagenome... | ecosystem: Environmental > Aquatic > Freshwater...
ACTGCGGGCGGGTGAAAAGCTCGAGATCAGAATCGATCAACAACTGCGTGACGTTCGCAAGAATCGCGCACTCGTTCGATCATTCTTCAAGACTCCTTCTGTCGCCTATATTTCGGACTGCTGAGTAGGTGGTCGATGTCGGCGGGCTTCAGGCCGGCTTCGGCAAAGGCATCGCGGCTGGACAGCCGGAAGGCCTTGGACGAGGTCATGTCGTCCATCATCGACACCAGCGGGCTGTCGCAGGCCTCGCCGGCGCCCAGCAGGTGCACGGGCTTGCGGCGCAAGTCTCGGGCGCGCTCGGCCGAGGTCAGCAGCAGCGCTCCGCCGCCGTCGGTGACCACGCAGCACTGCAGCTTGGTGAACGGGTAGGCGATCATCGGCGCGGCCATCACCTCGGCCACCGTCAGGCGCTTGTTGCGGCTGGCGCGCGGGTTGCCTTCAGCCCATGCGCTCTGTGCGGCGACGACCTCGGCCAGATGCTCGAGGGTGTTGCCGGTGTCCTTCAGGAAGCGCAGCGCCGGCAGCGTGAACATCGACGGCGGCGCCAGCACACCATAGGGCGTCTCGAACTGGCCGAGCATGGTGTAGGGCGCCGCCGGACGCGGCACCCAGCCGACACGCGAGCGCCCCGACTGCCCATGCAGCACCAGCACGGTGGAGCACAGCCCGGCGCGAATTGCCGCCGCCGCATGGCGCACGTGCACCAGGAAGGAGCAGCCGCCGACCGAGGTGCCGTCGTACCAGCGTGGCGTGATGCCCAGGTGGTGCGCCACGTCGATCGGCGAATCGACCGCGCTGGTGATGCCGTCAACGTCGGCCAGCGTCAGCCCCGCGTCGGCCAGTGCGGCGTGCGCGGCCTGCGTGCGCAGGTCCATCTCCGACAGCTGCGGCAGCGCGCCCAGTTCGGTCTCGGCGGCGCCGGCGATGGCGATGCCCTGGCGTTTCATTGCAGCCCCTTCATTGGCTCGAACATCGGCAACACCTGCTCGCCGCGGGCCTCGAACACCACCTGCAGCGGCATGTCCAGTTCGAGCTGCGCCGGATCGGGCGCGACGCCCACCAGGTTGGCCAGCAGCCGCGGCCCCTCGTCCAGCGCGACCACCGCCACGATGATCGGCATCTGCCCTGCCCAGCCGGGCGCGGCCAGGTGGTTGATGACATACGAATGCAGCCGGCCACGGCCGCTGGCGCGCACCCAGGCCAGCGCGGCCGCGCCGCAATGCGGGCAATGCGTACGCGGGTAGAACACGTGCCCGGCGCAAGCGCCGCAGCGCTGCAGGCGCAGTTCGCCGACATGCGTGCCCTGCCAGTACGGCAGGGTCGCCGGCGTCGGCACCGGCACAGGCTTGGTCTGCACGGGATGGCTGGCCATGGCTTCAGACGCCCGGCGCCCGCGCCGGGATCTCGCCCGACAACTCGGCATTCGGCGCGGCGCGCTGCACCAGGCCGGGCAGCACCTCGCCGATCTCGGCCACCGTCCAGCGCCCGGGCTTCTCGGCGCTGGGGCCGGCGTGCCAGCCTTCGGCCACGGTGATGCGACCCCCCTTGGCGCCAAACACCCGCCCACTGATGCCAGCCGACAGCGCGCTGCCCAGCCACACCACCAGCGGCGCCACATTGGCCGCGTCCAGCGGGTCGAAGCCGGTGTTGCCACTGCCGGCCTGCGGGTTGAGCTTGCCGCTCTTGAACAGGTCTTCGGTCAGCCGGCTCATCGCGGTCGGGTAGATCGCGTTGACGGTGACGCCATAACGTTCGAGCTCGCGCGCGGCGACGATCGACAAGTTGGCGATGCCGGCCTTGGCCGCACCGTAGTTGGTCTGGCCGATGATGCCGAACAGCCCCGACGACGAGCTGGTGTTGATCACCCGGGCCGCGCGCGGGCGGCCGGCCTTGGCCTCGTCGCGCCAGTAGGCGGCGGCATGGCGCAGCGGCGCAAAGCTGCCACGCAGGTGCACGCGGATCACCGCGTCCCAGTCCTCGATGCTCATGTTGACCAGCGTCTTGTCGCGCAGGATGCCGGCGTTGTTGACCAGGGTGTCGAGCGCGCCGAACTCGCTGATCGCGGTGTTGATCAGCGCCTGCGCGCCCGCCCAGTCGGACACGTCGTCGCCGTTGGCCACAGCCTGGCCGCCGAGCGCACGAATCTCGGCGACGACCTCGTTGGCCGGGCCGCTGGCGGCGCCCGTGCCGTCGGGCCTGGCGCCCAGGTCATTGACCACGACCTTGGCGCCCTGACGGGCGAATTCGAGCGCGTACTCGCGGCCGAGGCCACGGCCGGCGCCGGTGACCACGACCACGCGGTCCTGGCAAAGTGGGGATGTCATGGGGGTCTCTCCGGTGTTACTGGGGTTTCAAGGCTTGCCGGCCATCTTCCCCACCCCTTGCTGCAGCGCCACTAGCCGCGTTGGCTAGCCGACTCGGTTGGCCGCCCGCCAGCGGCCACTAGCCATTGCGGGCAGCGCCTGGCCAGCCGCGCCCAACCAAGAATCGCGGCATCGCCGTGCACACCGAACGAGCGCGGCCCAACCAGAGCAGGAGCAAAGCAATGAGTGGTCCCTTGCAAGGGGTTCGAATCGTCGAGATGGCTGGCATCGGCCCCGGCCCGTTCTGCGCGATGATGCTGGCCGACATGGGTGCTGACGTGGTGCGCATCGACCGCCCCGGCGCCGGCAACCCTGCGCGCAGCGGGCGCTTCGACATCAATGGCCGCGGCAAGCGCATGCTGACGGTGGACCTGAAGGATCCGGCGGGCATCGAGCAGGTACTGGCCCTGGTGGCCCAGGCCGATGCACTGGTCGAAGGCTACCGCCCAGGCGTGATGGAACGCCTCGGCCTCGGCCCTGAGACCTGCCTGCAGCGCAACCCGAGGCTGGTCTACGGCCGCATGACCGGCTGGGGCCAGAGCGGGCCGCTGGCGCAGGCGGCCGGCCACGACCTGAACTACATCGCCATCACCGGCATGCTCGGTGCGATGGGCCGGCCGGACCGCCCGCCCGACCCGCCGCTGAACCTGGTGGGCGACTACGGTGGCGGCGCGATGATGTTGGCCTTCGGCATCGCCTGCGGACTGGTCGAGGCGCGGCGCAGCGGCCGCGGCCAGGTGATCGACGCGGCGATGAGCGACGGGGCGGCGCTGCTGGGTGCGATGCTGTGGGGCATGAAGGGCAGCGGCGCCTGGAGCGCGCAGCGCGGCAGCAATCTGCTCGATGGCTCGGCGCCGTTCTACGACTGCTATGCCTGCGCCGACGGCAAGTACGTCGCGGTCGGCTCGGTCGAGCCGCAGTTCTACGCGCTGCTGCTCGACAAACTGGGTTTGGCGGGCGATCCGGCCTTCATGCCGCAGATGGACAAGGCGCGCTGGCCCGAGATGAAGCCGCGCATCGCAGCGCTGTTCAGCCGGCGCACACGCGCCGAGTGGACAGCGTTGATGGAAGGCACCGACATCTGCTTTGCGCCGGTGCTCGACATGGACGAGGCGCCGGCGCATCCGCACAACGTGGCGCGCGGCACCTTCGTGCAGCTCGATGGCGTGACGCAGCCGGCGCCCGCACCGCGCTTCAGCCGCACCGCGGCGCAGATCCGCCACGCGCCCGGTCAAGGCCAGACCACAGCCGAGGCGGTGTTGGCGGGCTGGGCAACTTGACCTGGGGCCGCGGCAGGACCGCGGCGCCCTACCCCGTCGCCTTGCCGGACTCGAGGTCGCGCATGCGCGCAACCGCTTCGTCCCGCTCAGCCACACCGAGCTTGGCGTAGATCTTGCGCAAGTGCCACTTCACGGTGTGCGGCGTGACGCCGAGCACACGGGCGATCTTCTTGTTCGGTAAGGCCTGCGCCACCAGCTTCAGCACCTCGTGTTCGCGTTCGCTCAGCGCCTCGGCCACCGGCGCGGTCACATTGTCTTGAGGCGCGCCCGAAGCACGTGCGCGACTGGCCGAAGCGGCATCGATCAGGCGCTGCGCATAGAAGGTCAGAACCGGCTCAAGATCGCCGGCGCGCAGCAGCATGCCGATCAGCGCCGGCACGCGCGGCGACGCATCGAGCAGGCTGCGCACGAGCCCGAGCCGGTGCCCGATGCGCAGTGCTTCGAGCGTCTGCTGTTGTGCCTCTTCGACATGGCCCAGGCCCAGCTCGGCCACCGCGAGCATCAGCCGTGCATTGGCCACGAGGCGCCAACGTGCGGAGCGCGTGGCCTGCTCGATCAGCGCGCGCAAGCGCACGGCAGCGGCGCCGAAGTCGTTCCAGTGCAGGCTCGCATCGACGCGGGCGCGTTCGACCACTCGCTCGGTATCGGCCGCGGTGCCCGGCGCTGAACCGGCGTAGCGCTGTCCCAGTGCCTCCAGGCGCCGCAGCACGCTGTCGGCACGCGTAGTCTCACCTTGCCGCAAGTGGATACGCAAACGTGCTGCCAAGGCATGCGCCAACAGCCGGTCGAGCTGGTGGCGCACGGCATAGTCCTCCAAGCGCTCCAACCAAGACAGCGCCTCCAGGCGGCGGCCGTTGCTCCAGTGCACCAGGGCCAAAGCCTGCAGCGCGCGCAACACCGCGTCAGGGATCGAGGTTCGCTCGAGCAACTCGATACGCGGCTGCAGCAGCGAGAGCACGGCATCGCTCTCGTTCAGCTCGTAGAGCACCTCCGACAGCAGCCCCGCCGAGACGCCGGAGATGCCGACCTCGGCACTCACGCTCTCGGCCATCTGCAGCGCCTCACGCAGGGTGCGTTCGGCGTCGGGCAGTCTGCCCTCAAGCAGGTAGCTCAGGCCCAGCAGGTTGCGCCCGACCAGGTCGCGCGCCGGCGCCGAGTCCAGTTGCGCCGCCCGCGCGAGCAGTTCGCGCGCCTGGGCGTGTTTGTCGCGGTACATGTGCATCCACGCCAAGATCTGCCACTGCCCAATGCGGGACCAGGCGTCGGCGTCCTCGGGAATGTCCTGCAGTTCGGGTTCGATGGCCGCAACCGCATCGGTGTCGTCACGCTGCAGCGCCATCCCGGCGCGCAGCAGCTTGACCTTGTAGCACTGGTGCGCGCTCATCGTCGCGGCCTGTGCCTCGAGCTGGCGCAGGTTCTGCGCCAACGCATCGAGGTTGCGCGCATACAACTGCAGCTGCGCGCTCACCAGCCGCAGCACCGTGCGCCGCGCCACCTGTTCGGCCGGCAGCCGATGCATCAAGACGGACAGCGCGCCCAGTTCACGCCGCGCCATCAGCTGCGGCGCGGCCTGTTCGACCAGATCGGCCGCGGCCACGGCCTCGCCGGCCTGTATGGCGTGTCGCACCGCCTCGTCGATCTGGCCCTGGGCATCGAACCACCGCCAGGCCGCGGCGTGCAAGGCGCGCCGCTCGGCTTCTGGCGACGCGGCGCCGCGCGCGAGCAACACCTCGCGCAGCAGCGGGTGGATGCGGTACCAGATCTGCCCGTCGTGGCTGCCCACCTGCTGGATGAACAGGTTGTCGTGGTCCAGTTGTGCGAACCGAGTCGCCATCTGCGCCGCCGCCTGCGGCAGGCCGGCCAGTGCCGCAGCCAGCGGCGCGCAGAAGCGGTTGCACACCGCAGCGCGCGTCAGCATTGCCAGATCGTCGTCAGCCAGGCGCACCAGCACCTCGGTCTCGAAATAGTCGGCAAAGGCATGCGCGTCGCGCAGTTGCACCCGGGCGTAGCCGCCACCGGGCCTGTGCTTCAGGTCCAGCGCAAACAGCTGCAGGCCGGCCACCCAGCCATCGGTCAGCCGGTGCAGCTCCAGGGCGTCGCGGCGGTCGATGCTGCCCAGCTGCTCGCGCAGGAATCGCTCGCTCTCCTCGGCGCTGAAGCGCAGGTCGCGCAGGTCGAACTCGGCAAGATCGCCGTGCGCCCGCAGCCGGCCCAGCGACAGCGGCAGCGCACTGCGTGAGCCGATGGCCAGGTGCAGGTTGGCCGGCGCGTAGTCGAGCAGCCATTGCAGCACCCGGAACACCCTGGCATCGCCCAGCTGCTGCAGGTCGTCGAGCATCAGCACCAGATCGCGCTGCCGGCCACCGATGGCCTGGACCAGCGTGATCACGACATGCTCCAGAGCCGATTCGTCACTGTCGCGGCCGAGCAACGAGACCGCCTCGGTAACGATCGCCGGGTCGATCTCGGCCAGGCTTGCAACCAGGCAATCGAGGAATCGCGTCGGCCCTTCGTCCTCGCTGGCCAGCGTCAGCCAGGCGACGTCGAAGTTCAGCGTCAGCATGGCCTGGCGCCAGGCCACCAGCGTGCTGGTCTTGCCGCTGCCGGCCGGCCCCTGGATCACGACGCAGCGCTTGCGCCGCGCCTCCTGCAGGCGCGCCAGCAAGGCCTCACGTGGCATCAGCTTGCGCGCCCCGCGTGGTGGGGTCAGCTTGGTGCTTGGAATAGGCTCGAGCGTACGCACAGCAGCATTGGAATCGGGAGGGGCAGCCATTCTGGATCGGATGCTACGCCGCCGAGCTGCCAGGCGGACCCAGTCGCACGCGAGCGCCGCCGCGCCTGCCAGCGCTACGCGCTGTGTATGGTCGAACCGCCTTCACGCCCTGCTATCTGGCGGCGCAGGCGCTGCCGGCCTTGAAGCACGTGCGGCGAAGGACGCGAGCGCCTGTTCATGCTCTGGCGTGTGGTGTGCCAGCGCCTGCATCGCGGCCGACAACTCCAGCACGGTGTCGAGCCGGCCATGTTGGGCTTCGCGCAACAGCCGCTTGGCCATGCGCAGGGCATGACCGGGGTGCCGCGCGATCTCGTGCGCCAGCGCGAGTGCTGTGGGCAGCAATCGCTCTGCAGGCACCACCTGCGACACCAGGCCCCAGGCCAGCGGTACTCGCTGGATGCCGTTGCGATAGGCCAGGCGGCTGAGCCACGGCGCCCCCAGGCCGACACCGACGGTCTCGCGCATCGTCTTCAGGTTGCCGCCCGACGAGAACGCGGCGCCGCTGCCGGTCAGCACCACGGCCCGCACGCCTTGATCGGAGTTGATGTCGGCGCAGGCTCCAACGAGCGCGTCGATGGCATCTGCATCGGAGACGGCATTGAGGGTGCCCGGCCGGTTCATCGTCAGCACCACGACGGCACCCTCGCGCTGGCGGTCGAGAAAGGGGTTTGGCATGGGTTGCGGGCCGATCTCGGGTTCAGGGCTTGGCGACAGTTGCGTCCCAGTCGTAGCGCAGCGGCTGACCGGCGTTGAAGCGGGCCACGGCTTCGGCGTGGTAGGGCGTGTGCATGGCCACCGCCTGCGCCTGGGCTTCGAGTAGGCACAGGGTGGGGAAGTCGGTCTCGAAGCTCTGCGCCAGCAGGCGCTTGGCCATGCCCGAAGCTTCGCGAGGGCCGGCGCACAGCTTGTCGGCCAGCGCATGCGCGGCAGGCAGCAGCGCATCGGGCTCGTGCACCGCCTGCGCCAGGCCGATGGCCTGCGCCTCGGCCGCGCCGACGCGGCGCGCGCTGAGCACGATCTCCTTGGCCCGCGCCATGCCCACCAGGCGCGGCAGGGTGTGCAGCAGGCCGAAGTCGGGGATCGCGCCGATGCGCGCAAACGAGGCGCAGAACGCCGCGCGCGTTGACATCAGCACAAAATCGGCCATCAGCGCCAGCCCGAAGCCGGCGCCGTAGGCCGGCCCGTCGACCGCCGCGATGAGCGGCAATTCAAGCTGGTGCAGGCGCTGCAGCAGGCGGTGCGCGCGCCGCATGCGCTGTCGCATCTCGTCTGGCGTGCGGCCTTCGTCCAGCCGCGCCTGCATGGTGCGGATGTCGCCGCCAGCGCAGAAGCTGCCGCCGGCGCCGGTGAGGATCAGCACCCGGATCCCGGGGTCGGCGTCGATGCGGTCGAGAATTTCGTTGTAGTCGTCGCGCAAGTCTGCGCCGAGCGCGTTGCGCGTGGCCGGTCGTTGGTGGCTGAACTCGGCCACCGCGCCGACGATGCGCAAGCGCGAGACGCGGCAGTCGATCGTCTGCTCGTTCATCGAGATGCCTCCCGGGGCCAAGTACTGGTGGCGTCAGGTGCCGCCCGCCACCAGGATGGTCTGGCCCGAGATGTAGTTCGACTCGGGCAGACAGTACATCAGCACCGCGCCGGCGGCTTCCTCCACATGGCCAGGGCGACCCAGCGGACAGCGCTGCGAGAAGCTCTGCACGATGTGCGGACCGACGCCGACCGGCAGCTCGCGCCCTTCGACGTTGATGGTCTTCGCTTCGGTCGTCGGCTCGGTCAGGCGCGTCTCGATCCAGCCGAAGGCGACGCAGTTGACGTTGACCTTGAGCCGGCCCCATTCCTTGGACAGGGTCTTGGTCAGTCCGACGATGCCGGCCTTGGCCGAGCTGTAGTTCGACTGGCCGACATTGCCGTTCAGCCCCGCGCCCGAAGAGATGTTGACCACCTTGCGGAACACCTCGCGGCCTTCGGCGGCCTCCTTCTTGGCCGCCGCGCTGATCACCGGATAGGCGGCGCGCAGGATGCGGAATGGTGCGGTCAGGTGGCAGTCGATGATGGCGTACCACTGCTCGTCGGTCATCTTCTGGATCACGTTGTCCCAGGTGTAGCCGGCGTTGTTGACGATGATGTCGATGCCCTTGTAGGCCTCGACCGCGGTGCGGATGTAGCGTTCGGCGAAATCCGGCGCGGTGACGCTGCCGACGCAGGCCACGGCCTCACCGCCCTTGGCCTTGATGGCCGCCACCGTCTCGTTCGCCGGGCCGGCGTCGAGGTCGTTGATGACCAGCCGCGCGCCTTCGGCCGCCAGTTGGAATGCCAGGGACTGGCCGATGCCGCGCCCCGATCCGGTGACCAGGGCCACCTTGCCGTCAAGTCTTGCCATGATGTCTTGTGCTTTCGTGTTTGGAGGTTGTTCAGTACGCAATCACGGCGTCGCCGATGATCTTCACTTCGCCATGCTGGTTGGCGCTCTGGATCTCGAGCCTGGCGCGCTTTTCGCCGTTGGCCTCGAAGGTCTCGACCACCTTGCCAGTGGCCGTCATCTGGTTGCCCAAGTGAGTGATGCCGGCGAAGCGCACACCAAATTCGCGCAACTGGCGCTGGTCGACCCACTGCGTCAGCAGCCGGCCCAGCCAGGCCATGCCCAGCATGCCGTGTGCAAACACATCAGGCATGCCGCCCTTGCGTGCGAAGTCGATGTCGATGTGCATCGGGTTGTGGTCGTTGGAGGCGCCGGCAAACAGCGCCAGCGTCGTGCGGTTGACCGGCGGCAGGGCCAGCGGCGGCAGTGTGTCGCCGGCCTTCAGGGTCTTGATCTTGGGTTGGCTCATCGTGTTCTCCGGTGGGCTTCAGCCGTTGCGGTGCACGAGCGACTTGTTCACGTCTGCCACGTGCTCGCCGCGCTGGTTGGTGACTTTGGTTTCCATCACGACGAAGCTGAGTGCGCCGTTCTTCTTGTCGTAGACGTCGGTGACGCGGCCCTCGAACTTCAGCGTGTCACCGGCATAGGCCATTCGGTGGTAGGTGAAGCGCTGCTCGCCGTGCAGCACACGCGGCAGCTGGATGCCTGCTTCCTCGCGCCAGTTGCTCTCCGGTCGCGTGAGTTCGAGCGAGAAGAAAAAGGTCGGCGGCACCGGCAGGCCTGGATGGCCCGCGTCGCGCGCGGCGGACTCGTCGAAGTAGATCGGGTTGGTCTCGCCGATGGCCTTGGCGAAGAAGCGCAGTTGCCCGGCTTCTACGGTGGCGCTGTGCGCTGGAAAGACCATGCCGATGATCTTGCGGTCGATCATGGATGTGCTCCTTGGGTGTTGCGGGTTGAGGTTTGTGGTCACTGCTTCTGGTAGACCGTGACGACGCAGGCGCCGCCCAATCCGAGGTTGTGCTGCAGCGCGAGGCGCGCGCCTGGCACCTGGCGCTGCTCGGCCGTGCCGCGCAGCTGGTGGGTCAGCTCGTAGCACTGCGCCAGGCCGGTGGCGCCCAGCGGGTGGCCCTTGCTGAGCAGGCCGCCGGAGGGGTTGGTGACGAACTTGCCGCCATAGGTGTTGTCGCCGTCGGCCACGAATTGGTGTCCCTCGCCTTCGGCGCACAGGCCCAGTGCCTCGTAGGTCAGCAGTTCGTTGTGCGCAAAGCAGTCGTGCAGTTCGACCACGTCCACGTCCTGCGGGCCGATGCCGGCCTGTTCATAGGCCTGCTGGGCCGCAGCGCGGGCCATGTCAAAGCCGACGAGGCGGATCGGATCGTGGCTTTCCAGCGTGCTTGGAAAGTCGGTGGTCAGCGCCTGCGCGGCGATGCGCACATCGGTGCGCAGACCGTGCTTCCTGGCATAGGCCTCGGACACGACGATGGCCGCAGCCGCGCCGCAGGTGGGCGGGCAGGCCATCGACCGCGTCATCACGCCGGGCCAGAACACCTTCTCGGCCAGCACGTCTTCGGTGCTGACGACATTGCGGAACACCGCCAGCGGGTTGTTCGCGGCATGGCGGCTGGCTTTGGCGCGGATGGCCGCGAAGGTCTCGATCGTGCTGCCGTACTTCTGCATGTGGGCCTGGCCGGCGGCACCGAACAGGCGCAGCGCATTCGGGATCTCGATCTTGCCGATGGTCTGCTCGAGCACGGCGTTGAACTCGTCCAGCGGGCCGGGCCGGTCGTTCCAGGGTGAGCTCAGCGCGCCCGGGTTCATCTGCTCGAAGCCGAAGGCGAGCGCGACCTCGGCCACACCGCTCTGCACCGCCTGGCGCGCCAGGTACAGCGCGCTCGATCCGGTGGAGCAGTTGTTGTTGACGTTGATGACCGGGATGCCGGTCATGCCGACCTTGTACAGCGCCTTCTGGCCGCAGGTCGATGCGCCGTAGACATAGCCGGCATAAGCCTGCTGCACCTTGCCGTACTCCATGCCGGCATCGGCCAGCGCCTGCCTGACGGCCTGAGCCGCCATCTCGTCGTAAGGCGCGCTGGCGCCGGGTTTGGTGAAGGGGATCATGCCGACACCGGCGATGAAGACATTGCGGCTCATGGGAGCTGTCCTTTCGGGATGGATGGGTCGTGGATAGGAAGGGGGCTGGGTCAAAGCTTGCGAGCGATAAGGTCACGCATGACTTCGTTGCTGCCGCCGTAGACACGCGATACACGCATGTCGACGAAGGCTCGGGCGATCGGGTACTCCAGCATGTAGCCATAGCCCCCGTGCAGCTGCACCATGTCGTCCAGGCACTTCCACAGCGCCTCGGTGCTGTAGAGCTTGGCGATCGCGGCTTCTTCTGCGGTCAGCCTGCGCCGCATGTGCTCGGCCAGGTAGTGATCGACCAGGGCGCGCAAGGCCACCGCCTGCGCCTTCACATCGGCGAGCTTGAACTTGGTGTTCTGGAAGTCCCACACCGTCTGGCCGAAGGCCTTGCGGTCCTTCACGTAGTCCAGCGTCTGTTCCAGCAGGCGTTCGAGCTTGGCGGCGGCGGTCACGGCGATGATGAAGCGCTCCTGGGGCAGCTCCTGCATCAAGTAGACAAAGCCCTTGCCTTCCTCGCCCAGGCGGTTGTCTACCGGCACGCGCACGTTGTCGAAGAACAGCTCGGCCGTGTCCTGCGAATGCATGCCAACCTTGTCGAGCTTGCGGCCGCGGCGAAAGCCCTCGCGGTTGGTCTCGACGACCAGCAGGCTCACGCCCTTGGCGCCGGCGGCCGGGTCGGTCTTGCACACCACCACCACCAGGTCGCTGATGAAGCCGTTGCTGATGAAGGTCTTGCTGCCATTGATGACGTAGTGGTCTCCATCTCGCACCGCTGTCGTGCGGATGGCCTTGACATCAGAGCCGCCGCCGGGCTCGGTGATGGCCACCGCCAGGATCTGCTCGCCGCTGCAGATGCCGGGCAACCAGCGCTGCTTCTGCGCCTCGGTGCCCAGGCGGGCGATGTAGGGCGCGACGATGTCCGAATGCAGTCCGAAGGAGACCGACATGCCGGCGCGCGCCATCTCCTCGGCGATCACCGCCGAGTGGCCGAAGTCACCACCGCCGCCACCGTACTCCGCCGGCAGCGTGGTGCATAGGAGGCCCTCGCGACCGGCCTTGGCCCAGACCTCGCGGCTGACGATGCCGTCCTTCAGCCACTGGTCCATGTGTGGCGCGACCTCGCGCTCGATGAACCGGCGCGCCGTTTCGCGCAGCTGTTCGTGGTCTTCCCGGTAGACCTTGCGTTCGACTTGCATGGGTTAGCCCTTTCCTTTCGATGTCGGTGTCAGCGCGTGGCCACGGTCGCCGCAGGCGGCTCGGTGTACAGCGCCTCGATCAGCGGTGCGCGCCGATGGCGCGCGGCCGCCTGGTTGATGTAGCCCTTGTCGGCAATCTCATGCGCCTCGGGCTGCGGCGGCTCGGCCATCAACAACACGCGCTGCACCTGCTGGCTGGCCACTGCCGAGCCGCCGCTGCGCAGCTTGGCCTGCAGCGCAGCAACGACGCGCGGATGCGCCACCAGCTCGGATGCCGGGAGGCCGGCCAGTTCGGGCGCCAGGGCCTGGCATGCGCTGACGTTGGGCCAGGCCAGTGCGGCCAGCTGGTCGCGGTCATGACCGCAGATCACCGCGTCGGCGATCAAGGGGGTGCATTGTTCGACCAGGGCCATGCGCACGCTGCCGGTACGCACCCAGGTGCCGCTGCTGAGCTTGAAGTCTTCGACGCAGCGCCCCGCGTAGCGCAGGCCCGCCGCCGGGTCGGCCGGGTCGGCCAGGCGCACGGCGTCACCCAGGGCATAAAAGCCTTCGTTGTCGATCGCCGCGGCGGTCAAGTCCGGCCGCTTGAGGTAGCCCGGAAAGATGTGCGGGCCGCGCATGCGAATCTCGTAGCGGCCGTCACCGCCTTCGAGCGGGATCAGCTTGACCTCCATGCCCGGCTGCGGCACGCCGATATTGCCGACATCGTCGCTGGGCCAGTTGAAGTTCATGCCCAGGCCAGTGGTTTCGGTCGAGCCGAAGCCGGAGACGAAGACGATGCGTTCACCCACGGCGCGCTGCGCCGCTGTCTGGAAGCGCTGCCACACATCGCGCGGCAGGCTGGCACCACCGTAGCCAGCAAACGTCAAACGGGCGAAGAAGGTGCGCGCCAGCGCCTCGTCGCGCTCGAGTTCGTGGGCCAGCATGGCCCAGGCCGCCGGAACATTGGCATACAGCGTGGGCGACACCTCGCGCAGATTGCGCAGCGTGCGCTCGAACTGCCCCGGCAAGGGGCGGCCATCGTCGATGTAGTAGCTGCCGCCGAAGGTGAACACGCGGCACAGATTACCCAGGCCACCGAACAAATGGTTCCACGGCAGCCAGTCGAGCATCACCAGCGGCGCCGCCTGCGCACCGGGCTGCGCCCAGCTCAGCTGCCCGATCATCGCGGCCACGTTGGCATAGCTGATCGGAACGCCCTTGGGTGCCCCGGTGGAGCCCGAGGTGAAGAAGATGCGCGCGACTTGCGTCGCGGTGATGGCGCGGTACGCCGCCTCGATGGCCGCCAGCTCGGCTGCTGCGGGCTTGCGCTTGGCCCAGTCGGCAAAGCGGCGCTGCCCGGGGGCGGCGTCGTCGACCGCGATCACCTGCCCGGCCGGCGTGCCCAGCGCCTGCAGGGCCTTGGCGAAGGCCGAGCCCGACTGCACAAACACCGCCGCCGGTTCGACCAGCGCATGGATGTCGCGCAGCCGCGTGAACTCCTGGCCCAGCAGCGAATACGACGGCGAGACCGGCGCGGTGGGGATGCCGACGTACTCGGCCGCCGCGATCAGCAGCAGCTGCTCCAGCGAGTTGCCCGACAGGATCATCAGCGGACGCTGCTGCGACAGCCCCGCTTCAAGCAGGGCGCCCGCCAGCGCCAGCATGCGCTGATGGAACTCGCCCCAGCTGGTCTGGCGCCAGCCCTCGCCATGGCGCTCGGCAAAGGCCAGCTGCGCAGAACGTTCACGCGCCCACCGCGGCACGAAGCTGGCCATGCCGCTCGCTTCAACTGGCAGCCGCGACTCGGCCGCGCCGATCAGCAGCGTGCCATCGGCGCGCCACTGGTGCGTGGTGGTCGGGCGTGACAGGCCAGCATCGCGGAACGGCGCTGCGGCTTGCGAACCCTTGGCGGGTGAATCGGTCGATGGCATTGGAGGGCGGTGGTTGGGTGCAGAGGGCTGGCCTGAAGCATCGCAATGACGCCTCTGCTGGTCGCTATCCGCGGAGGCTAGTGCGGGAATACCCTTAACTCTTCAGAACCGATGCTGCATGCCCACCGCCAGCGCCCTGGCCGTGGTGTTGGCCGTGCCAGGAACACCCAGCAAGGGCGAGATCGCTACCACGCCGCTGCGGGTGACGGTGGCGGTGCTGTAGAGCGCCGTTCGTTTCGACAGCAGGTAGTGCGCGTTGAACAGGGTCTGCGCGCTCGAGCTGGCGGTGGCCGTGTACTTCACGTGGAAGGTCTGCACGCCCAGATTGAGCAGCGGGCTGATCTGGTACGAAGCGCCGAGCGTCGTCAGTTTCGAATCCCGATACGGCACGGGCGTGGCGCTGACGACGGCAGGCGTGTTGTCCACCTTGTCCAGCCCCAGGGCCAGCTTCAGATTGCCGATCTTGTAGGCCGCCGTGGCAAAGGCCCAGCGCACGGCACGGCCGCTGCCGTCCTGGTCTTTTTGGCCCACCAGGGTCAGCACCAAGCCCTTTGCGTTGTCCCAGGCAAGCCCCAGGCCATTGCTGGAAGAGGCGCGGCTGTCGTTCGCCACCTCGCCCAATGCGTGCGAGAGCTTGAAGGAGAGACCGTTCCACTCCGGGCTGTCGTCTGGTTGTTGTGCCAGTAGTCGTTGGCGATGCCTTGACTCGCCTGCACCGTGGCAAAGCCGGTGGTCACACCTGATGCAATGACGTTGGCGTTGTAGGTGTCAACGATGCTGGCGGTGTAGTTGCGACCCAGCGCCAAGGTGCCCAGCGGGCCCTTCAGTCCGACGTAGGCGTTGCGGCTGAAGAACGCCGCTGTCGGAGTGCTGGTGCCGGACAGCGCGGCCGCCGAGCCCGCATTGCCAAGGTCGGGGGACAAGGTGGTCTCGAGGTTGAACACCGCCGACCAACCGTTCCCGAGGTCCTCACTGCCGATGAACCCGAAGCGGCTGGACGAACCGTAGCTCGGGTCCAGCCGGTGCAGGGTCTTGTTGCCCGCCTTGACATAGGCAGCGCCCATGTCGATCAGCCCGTAGATCCGGACCGACGAGGCTGACTGCGCGGTGGCGGAGCCGACAGCCATGCCAAGGGTGCTTGCGACCAGGATCGCCAGAGTTTGTCTGTTCATGTGGATTGCCTTTCGTTGTTGCAAGACTCCGGCTTCGGGGCCGGAGGCGCGGCCTCGGATCACTCCGCGGTGATGTTCAGGCTGCGGATCAACCGCTCCTGCACGGGGTACATCGCCTCGTAGCTGGCGCGTGCAGCCACCGCGCCCTTGTCCAGCGGGATGAAGCCGAAGGTCTGCAGGCGCGAGCGCACGCCGGCCGAGGCGGCGGCGGCCAGGACCTCGCGCTCGATCAGCGCCAGCACGGCCTTGGGTGTGGCCGCAGGTGCCATGAAGACGGCCGAGCCGGCCGGCACCAGTTCAGGATCGTCGAACCCAGCCTCGGACAGCGTGGGCACCGTGGGCAGCGTCTCGTTGCGGCGCGCGCCGGTGACCGCCAGTGCCTTGAGCCGACCACTCTCGATGAGCGGCCGCGCCGAGCCCAGGGAGCCGAAGGCCAGGGTGAGCTGGCCGCCCATCAGGTCCTGCAGGATCGGCGCCTCGCCCTTGTAAGGCACGTGGGTCATCGGCACCTGCCGTGAGGCGCTCAGGTGGCTGGCGGCCAGGTGCGGAAAGGAGCCAAGGCCCCAGGATCCGTAGTTGGCGCGATCCGGGTGCTTCGCCATCCAGTCCAACAGCTGGCGGGGCGTGTCGGCTGGAACCTGCGCATGGGTCAGCATCACGACGGTGCCGGTGAAGAGCTCGGCCACAAACGCCAGGTCTCGACGTGGGTCGTAGCCGACCTTCTTGAACACGAACAGATTCGTGAGAATGGCCGGCGTCAGGGTCAGCAGCAGGGTGTAGCCGTCGGCCGGTGCGCGGGCGACCATGCCGGTGCCCAGCATGCCGGCCGCGCCGGCGCGGTTGTCGACGACCACTGTCTGCCGCAAGCGACGTGACAGTTCCTCGGCCAGGGCACGGGCGATGGCATCGAGTCCGCCGCCCGCGGCATAGGGCACGACCAGCGTGATCGGCCGCTGCGGCCAGGGATCTGCTGCGGCGGGCTGCGCCTGCGCGGCCATGCCGCTGGCGCACAGCAGCGCGGTGGTGAACTGTCTTCGTTGCATGGCGACTCCTGCATGAGCCAGCCGGGCGACGCCAATGGGGCATGGCTGGGACCGGCGGGAGAAGTCGATACCTTGCTGCAACGTGCCGTTCTACGAACTACCCGCCATGGGCAGGGTGGGAAAACCCGCGGCGCTGGCGTGGGTCAGGCGGGATCGCGCAGGCGCTGAACCACTTCGTCACGCTCGCTGACACCGAGCTTGGCAAAGATGTTCTTCATATGCCACTTCACCGTGTCCAGAGACAAGCCCAGCGCATGCGCGATCTTCTTGTTGGGCAGGGCCAGGCACAGCAATTGCGCGATCTCGGCCTCGCGAGGGCTGAGCTGCTGCAGGGGGTGGACCTTGCCCGTTGGCTGCACAGGGCTGGACGCGCCAGGCACGTGGCGTGTGTCGCGCGCGGCCGCCAGCAACCGCTCGGCGTAGAAATGCAGCACGGGGTCGAGCCCGGCATTCCGACTGGCAAGGTCGATCAGGGCCACGCTGTCGGCATGGGCGTCCAACAGAGTGCGCACCAGGCCCAGCCGATGGCCGTGCGCCAAGGCCTCCTGCACCAGGCGCTGCGACTGGCCTGCGTCGCCCAGCCGGGCGAGCACGAACGCGGCCTGCAACTGCAGGAACGGCACCCGCCGCCCTCTTCCACGCTGTTGACACACGGCGATCAGCGCATGCAGTCGCTGCAGTGCTTCGCTCAGAGCCCCGCCATGCAGGGCCAGTTCGATGCGTGCCCGCTCGGCGACCACCGGGATTTCGCCGTGCGTGCCGGACAAGGCGAGGCCATGGCGCGCCTCGAGCGCAGTCAGTTCGCACAGCACCGAATTGGCGGCCGGCGTGTCGTGGTGCAACAGATGCTGGTGCACAAGCTCCAGCAGGCAATACGCCAGCACCCGGTCGAGCCCCGCTTGCCGGGCGCTCGCCTCGAACTGCTTCACGCAGGCCAGCCCGTCCAGCGGCCGCCCCACCAGGCGGCAGGCGCGGTTCAGCGCAATCATGACCCGCACCATGGTGTCAGGTATCGCCACGCGCTCCAGTGCGTCGGCACGGGCCTCCAGCAGGCCGATGGCCGCCAGCGGCTCGTTCAGTTCATACAGCACCTCGCCCAGGAACCCCGCTGCCAGACAACTGGCATCGATGCAGGGGGCGCCCCCGCGGTCGGCCTCGAACAGCACATCGCGGTAGATGCGCTCGGCCTGGATCATCTGGCCTTGTACGGCGTGGGTCAGGCCCACCAGACAGCGCCCGCCAAGCAGGCCGAAGGGCGTGCCCAGCAGCGGCTGCCCCGCTGTCGGCGGCAAGGCGGGTTCGAGTTGAACCCTGCGCGCCTGCTCGTACTCGCCACGGTACAGGTGCAGCCAGGTCAGCAGATTGCGGCGCCCTGTCAGGGCAATGGCGTCGCCTTGGGGCGGCTCAATCAACAGCTCGGGCAGGATGTCGATGGCGCCGGCCGTGTCGTCGCGCTGTACCGCCTGCAGGCCTCGCAGCAAGGTCAGGCGATAGCGCTGCGCCGCAGGTGCCGCCGCCAGGTCGATCTGAAGCTGTGCAATGCTGCGGTCGGCATCGGCCAGCCGACGCTCGAACACCTGGCCCCAGGCCACCCACAGGCGCAGGCTGGCACGCTCGTCCACGATGCTGTCAGGCAATTGGCGAGCCAAGCCCACCAGGCGCCGCAACTCACCCTTGACGAACAGGCCATCGGCACAGGCCTCTACCAGATCCGCCGCAGCCTGCCGGTCGCCGGACTGCAGGGCATGGTGAACCGCGTCGTGCAACATGCCGCAGTCAGCAAACCAACGCCAGGCCACTGCGTTCAGTCGGTGCAACTGCGGCTGCGGCAACCGTTCCAGGTGCTGCCGCAGCACATCGCGCAGCAAGGGGTGCAGGCGCCACCACCCCGGTGGATAGCGGGTGCCGGCGGGCATCAGGAAGAGGCCCTGCGCCTCCAACTGGGCCAACAGTTCCAGGCTGCGGTCCACGGCCTGGGCATCGCCAGCCAAGGCGGCACACAGCGCCGCATTGAACTGTTCAGGCAAGGCGCACAGCACGGCGAACTGCATCTGCGTCGGGTTCAGACCGGTCAGCACCTCGGCGTCGAAGTAGCTGGCAAAGGCGCGGGCATCGCGCAGTGGCCGCCTATCGCCGGTCAACAACTGCCCGCCGCCACGGCGCAGATCGACGCCCAGCAGGCTCAAGCCAGCCGCCCAGCCGTCCGTCAGCGCATGCGCCATGCGGGCCTGGCGTTCATCGATGTGCCCCAGCAGGCCCTGCAGCAACTGCGTCGACTCTGTCAGAGTAAAGCGCAGGTCGTCCAACCCCAGCTCGGCCACCAGGCCCTGGTCACGCAAGCGCGCCAGCGACAGGGGCAGCGCACTGCGCGAGGCAAACGCACAGTGCAGTGTTTCCGGCCCGTGGTCCAGCAACAGCTGCAAAGCCAGCAGGATGTGCGGATGGTGCAGGTGGTGGGCATCGTCGATCAGCAGCAGGCACTCCTGCCCGAGCGTGGCCAGGCCTCGCACCAGCGCGATGGCCAGCCTTTCGGCGGCCTGCTCGTCGCTGACACTGCCCACCGGCAGGGCGGCATGGCGCTGCAAGACCGGGGCCAGCACGCCCAGGCCAGCGACCAGGGCGTCGAAGAAGCGGGCCGGATCATCGTCGCTGGCGGTCAGGGCAATCCACACGGCATGGGCACCGGCGGCCACGCGCTCGCGGCGCCAGGCTGCAAGCAGCGTGCTCTTGCCGCACCCGGCAGGACCAATGATCAAGCTGCAACGTCGCCGCTTGTTGCGGGAGAGTTGCTGCAGCAGACGGTCACGCTCAAGTGCCGAGCCGCGTTTGGACGGCGACTTTGGGTGGTCAGGGCGCAGCCTTTGGTCGGGCGTGGATTTCAAGGCGATCTTGCCGGTAGCTCGGACAGGTTGAGCGCACCCCCACCCTTCACGGGTAGTTCGGGGGTCGATGCATTCTGCTCCACTGACTTACTTCGCCCATCACTTCAGTCGATTGGCCGACTGAGCCCGAGTCATGACAAACCGCCTGCTTCAGCAATTGCACTTGCCGGTCATCGCCGCACCGATGTTCATCGCCAGTGGCATTGAACTGGTGGTTGCGCAATGCACCAGCGGCATCGTCGGCTCTTTCCCTTCGCTGAATGCACGGCCGGCGGATGAATTCGAAAAGTGGATCGATCTCATCGAAACCCGCCTTGCGGCACACGATCGGGAACACCCCGAGTCGCCAGCGGCACCCTTTGCCGTCAACCTGATCGCCCACAAGTCCAACGACCGCCTGGCTGCCGATCTGGCCGTGTGTGTGCGCCGCAAGGTCCCCATCGTCATCACCGCAGTGGGAAACCCCGCACCGGTGGTTGAAGCCGTGCACGCGTACGGCGGCATCGTGCTTCACGACGCCATCACCCCGCGCCATGCCCGCAAGGCCGCCATGGCAGGCGTGGACGGCTTGATCCTGGTGTGCGCCGGCGCGGGTGGGCACGGAGGCCGGCTGTCGCCGTTTGCCCTGGTCAGCGAAGTCCGACGCTGGTTCGACGGACTCCTCCTGCTGGGCGGTGCCATCGGCACGGGAGCGCACATCCTCGCTGCGCAGGCACTCGGTGCAGACCTGGCCTACATCGGTACTCGATTCCTGGCGTCGGAAGAGGCCAATGTTGCCGTTGACTACAAGCAAGCCGTGATCGCAGCCGACGCCGAGGAGATCGTCTACACCGACCTGTTCTCTGGGGTGCACGCCAACTTCTTGCGCAGCAGCGTCAGGGCCGCTGGGTTCGATCCCGATCACTTGCCGGCTCGCGCCGAACGCGGCGAGGATTTCAGCGCACACAGCATGGGCACCAGCAAAGTCTGGCGCGACATCTGGACCGCAGGCCAAGGGGTGGGTGTGATTGATGAGGTGCTTCCCATCCGTCGCATCGTTGCGGACTTGCGCCGCGACTACGACTTGGCCATGGCCCGCATCACTTTGGGAAACGCTGCCTCGCAGCCGTACGCCAGGAGACTTGGATGAAGAGTCTTCACCCTATCGACCGTCGCCGCCTTCTTGCGCTCAGCGCAACCAGCGCCATGGCGCTTGGCAACTGGCCGCTGCAAGTGAGCGGCGCGGAGTACCCGGGACAGCAGCCGATTCGTCTGATCGTTCCATTTCCACCGGGTGGACTGACCGACACCATCGCCCGACTCGTAGCGGCCGGCATGGGCGCGGAAACCGGTGGCACGGTCATCGTCGAAAACGTCCCTGGAGCCACCGGCAGCCTGGGTCTGACCCGGGCTGCGAGGGCCATGCCCGACGGCTACACCATCGTCTTGAGCATCAGTGCCAGCCACAGCATCCTGCCGGCGATGTCGAAGAACCTGCCCTACAAACCCGATCGCGATTTCGTGCCCTTGGGTCGCCTCGGACAGGCGGGCACCGTCGTGCTGGCACACCCCAGCCTGCCGGCGTCCAATCTCTCTGAGTTGCTTGCACTGGCGCGCAAGGCCGCAGGCCCGCCCATCTTCTATGCCTCATGGGGCAATGGGTCTGGTGGCCACCTCACCATGGAAGCGGTGAACCACCTCGCACAGATCAATCTGCTGCATGTGCCCTACAAGGGTGAGGCGCCGCTGCTGCAGGCCATGCTCGGCGCCGAGGTGGCGGTCGGGGTCGCCTCCATCGGCGGCGCACTGCCCTACCTGCGCGCCGGCAAGCTCAAGGCATTGGGCGTGACAGGCTCCAGCCGATCCGCCTTGCTGCCCGAGGTCGGGACACTCACCGAGCAGGGGGTGCCCTTTGACGCCTCGGCCTGGATCGGACTCTTCGCGCCGGCTCGAACACCGGAGGGCATCGTTGATCAACTGTCCAGGGCGCTCGCCGCCGTGCAATCGAAGCCCGAATATGGCGATCGGCTCAGCGCCTTGGGTGTCGATGGCGCGCCCACTTCGCGCGAAGCCTTCGAACGCCAGATCGGGCGCGACGCCCAGGCCTGGGCCAAGGTCATTGCCACCATCGGTGTGCAGGCTCGTGATTGATGAGAACCCTCCCCCCGCCCAACAAGGGTGGGGGTGGCTTGCCGCCTCGTGGACATGATCGTGGCTGCGGCCCCAAACAGCCCCCTTCAAGCGGACACATGCCATGCCAACTCCCTTCGCAGCAACGCTCCTTGCCGCTTTCACCCGACGGCTCATGCGCATTGGCCTGTTATTGGCCGCAGCGGTCCTGAGCTCCAACGCACGCGCCGAATACCCGGAGCGACCTGTGCGCATCGTGGTGGGCCTGCCGGCGGGCGCCAGCACCGACACCCTGGCGCGCCTGCTGGCACAGAAGCTAGGTGAGCGCCTCAAGCAGACCTTCAATGTCGACAACAAGCCCGGCGCGGCCACCCGCCTGGGCATGGAAACGGTCGCCAGGGCGGCGCCCGACGGCTACACGCTGGGCGTGGCCAACGCCGTGAGCGCCAGCTTTCCGCTGATGTTCGACAACTTCACGTTCAATGCAGGCAAGGACTTCGTCCCGATCACCCTGCTCGGGCGGGCACCCTCCTTCTTGGCCGTGCGGGCTGACCTGCCGGTGAGCAACGTAGCGGAGTTTGCCGCCTATGCCAAGTCGCACAGTGGCAAGCTCACTTTCGGGCAGGGCGGCAATGGCTCCAACCCGCACCTGGCCGCACTGGCCCTGGCCAAGTCGCTCGGGGTGGAAGCCACAGGCGTCCCGTACAAGGGCAACTCGCCCACGGCGGTGGCCGTGGGCGCAGGCGAAGTCGATTTCGCCCTGCTGGATTACCCCTCGGTGCGCCCGATGGTCGAGCGCGGCAAGGTGAAGCTGCTGGCCGTCACCGAGCCGCGGCGCCTGGCCTCCATGCCGCAACTGCCCACCAGCGGCGAGCAGGGGCTCACGCGCGAAATCGACGGCATGACGCCCTGGTTCATGCTGGTGGCGCCGGCCGGTACGCCGCCAGCGCTGCTGGACCTGATCAATCGCCACGTCAATGAGCTGCTGGCCGCCAAGGATGTGCAGCAGTCGCTGCTGACCCTGGGCATCGAGCCCGAGGGCAGCACCAGAGAGCAGGCCCTGGCGCACTTCAATCGCGAGCGGGAACGCATCTCCAGGCTGGCACGCGAATTGAACGTATCACTGAAGAACTAGGACGAGGCGCACATGAGCCTGAAGGAAACCCCGTTTCGCGAATCACGGCTGCGGATCGACGGGCCCGTCGCCGAGTTCTCGCACCAGCGGCCAGCGACCCGAAACTCGATGTCGATGGACTTGCGCAAGGACTACCTCGAGATGCTCGGGGCCGTAGCGGAAGAGCGGCAGGTGCGTGTGCTGATCATCACCGGCTCGGGCGGCAGCTTTTGCGCGGGTGGTGATGTCAAAGGCATGAATGCGCGCCTTCAGAACCCTGACCCGGAGTTCAACTCTCCGGATGCGACGCGGCGGCGACTGAAGGACTCGCACCATTGGCTCACGCCGTTGCGCGAACTCGACCTGCCGCTGATCGCCGCCGTCGATGGCGCCGCCTTTGGCGCTGGCTTCGGCCTGGCCTTGCAGGCGGACTTCGTGCTCGCCTCCACGCGGGCCGTGTTCTGCATGTCCTTCGCCCGCATGGGTGCGGTGCCCGATTACGGCGCGCTGTACACCCTGCCGCGAATCGTCGGCCTGGCGCGCGCCAAGGAGTTGACGATGACCGGCCGCCGCGTCGCTGCCGCAGAAGGACTTGCGCTGGGTTTTGTGCATTCGACGCATGAAGCCGACAGCCTCCTGGCAGACGCGCACGCCTTTGCCCGCAAGCTGGCGCGCGGCCCGCGCGAGGCCACGGCGATGACCAAGGACATCCTCAACCGCACCTTTGAGACCGACTACGCCACCTTGTGCTCGCTCGAAGCCAGCGCGCAGGGCGTGGCGATGCACACCCCCTACCACGCACAAGCGGCGTCGCGTTTCAGCCAGGGCCTGCCCAGCCTTTTCGACTGGGACCAGGACGAGTCGCCCACCTGAGCTTCTGAATATTTCAGCCGATCCCACCATGCTGCACAACGCCACTAGCGACCAAGAAGCCTTTCGCGCCGAGGTGCGCGACTTTCTTGAGCGGGCCATTCCCGATGACATTCGTGCCGCCGTGCGAGCCCAATGCCTGGTCACGCGCGAGCAGGCGCGCCGCTGGCAGGGCATCCTGCATCAACAGGGCTGGGCCGCGCCTGGCTGGCCGCGCGCGTTCGGTGGCCCGGGCTGGAGCCTGGCCGAGCAAGCCGTGTTCCGCGAAGAATTGGCCGCCAGCGACGCGCCGCGCTTCGAGAACCTGGGCGTCGACACCATCGGCCCTACGCTGATCCACCACGGCACGCCCGAGCAGCAGGCGCGCTTCCTGCCCGGCATCCTGTCGTTCGAGGATTTCTGGGCACAGGGCTATTCAGAGCCGGACGCTGGCTCCGACTTGGCCTCGTTGCGCACCGCCGCGCGCCGCGAAGGCGACCACTACATCGTCGATGGCAGCAAGATCTGGCAGAGCTACGGCCACTGGGCCAACTGGGCGCTGGTACTGGTGCGCAGCCAGGCGGCACCGGCACGCAAGCAGGAAGGCATCTCGGTGCTGCTGATCAACCTGCAATCGCCCGGCGTGACTGTGCGGCCGATCCGCTTCATGAACGGCTCGCAGTTGCATGTGCAGATCTTCTTCGACGGCGTGCGCGTGCCGGTCGAACAGCGGGTTGGCGAGGAGCACGCGGGCTGGTCGGTCGCCAAAGGCTTGCTCGTCACCGAGCGCCTGTTCGTGGCGCGGGTGGCGGAGTGCAAGGCCGATCTGGAGCGGACCCGGCGGCTGGCCCTTGAGCGCAGGACAGGCGCACGGCCCGCCATGGATCAGGACGTGCATGCGCGCCGGCATGCCGAGTTGGCCATCCGCGCCCGCGCCCTGGAGGCCGCCTGGTGGCCGACCTTGCACGCCGTGCAACAGGGCCGCGAGCCTGTGCTGGAAGCCTCGCTGCTGAAGTTGCAGGGCAACGAAGTGCTGCAGGATGTGCACCAGTTGCAGCTTGACCTGATCGGCACCGATGCGCTGGCCTTCGATCCGCTGGCGGTCGAAGGCATACCCGATGCGCAGCCCCTGACGGCGGGACATGTCCACAACCTGTCGCTGCACGCATGGCGCTACCGCGGCATCACGCTGGGCGGTGGCACCTCCGAGGTGCAGCGGGGCATCGTCGCCAAGGCCATCTTCGGCGGCAACAGCGATCTGGACTCGATTTCGGATGCCGGCCTCGGCGAGGCCCAGACGATGCTGGTCGATGCCCTGCGTCGCTTGCTGGCCGGCAGCTACGACCACGAAAGGCGCCGCGCCATCCTGGATCAGCAAAGCGGCTTCGACCCGCAGGTCTGGGCGTCGCTCGGTGAGATCGGGCTCACCAGCCTGATGCTGCCCGAGCGGGACGGCGGGTTCGGCGGTTCGCTGGCCGATGCGGTGCCTGCCATGGAGGTGCTCGGGGAGTCCCTGCTGCTCGAACCCATGCTGTGGTGCCGCTTGCTGCCCGCGCAACTGCTGTCAGACGCCAGTGGCTTTGCCGGCCGCGACGCCGCCTTGCAGGCCTTGCTGGGTTCGGCGGTGGTCGCGATTGCACACTTCGAAGAGCCCTGCCCCACGAGCGCCGAGCGGATCACCACGACCGCTCGCCGCGAAGACGATGGCTGGTTGTTGAGCGGCCGCAAGCGCCTGGTGATGGGCCTGCCCCAGGCGCAGCGGCTGATCGTCAGCGCGCGGCTCGAAGGCGGCGGCCTGGCCTTGTTCGACTGCGCCGCAGACGCGCCCGGGCTGACGGCACGCTGCTTTCGACTGCATGACGGCCGCCAGGCGGGCGACCTCGAACTGGACGGCGTATGCCTGAGCGATGCCGCCAGGATTGCTGGCCCCGAGCGGGCTGGCGAACTGATCGACGAGACCCTGGACCTGGCCACCGTGGCGCTGTGCGCAGAAAGCGTGGGCGCCATGCGCCGCGCCCTGGCGATCACGGTCGAGTACCTGCGCACCCGCAAGCAGTTCGGCCGGTCCCTGGCGGACTACCAGGCGCTGCAGCACCGCGTAGTCGAGCATTACAGGCAATGGAGCCATGCCCGCACCTTGGTGCGCGAAGCCGCGGTTGGCTGGAATGCGGCATCACCCACGGAACGCCGCCTGCGCATCAGTGCAGCCAAATGGATGGCCAGCACGGCGGGCCGCGCCATCGCGCTGGACGTGCTGCAGCTGCATGGCGCGGTCGGGCTGCAGGACGAAACAGCCATCAGTCACTTCGCCAAACGCCTGGCCGCCAACGCCATGCTGCTGGGCGATGCGGACCATCACCTGTCTGCCTTTGTCTGCGCACAGCGGCAAATGAGCGAACCCGTCTGAACGGAGACATCAAATGCCTGGATTCAATCCGCAAGCGGGTCGTGGCCCTCTGGCCGGCTTGCGCGTGCTCGACATCGCCACGGTGCTGGCCGCACCCTCGGCGGCTGCGCTGCTGGCCGACTACGGTGCCGAGGTGTTGAAGGTGGAACTGCCCTCCGGCGACACCTGCCGCAACTTTCCGCCGCACAAGGACGGCAAGCCACTGTGGTGGAAGATCACCAACCGCAACAAGAAGATGGTCACGCTCGACCTGCGCAAGCCGCAGGGGCTTGCGCTGTTCAAGCGCATGCTGCCGCGCTTCGACGTGCTGATCGAAAACTTTCGCACCGGCACCTTGGCCGATTGGGGGCTCGATCGCGACACCCTGTGGTCGCTGCAACCGAGACTGGTGATCTTGCGGGCCACCGCCTTTGGCCAGACCGGCCCGTACCGCGATCGGCCGGGCTTCACCCGCATCTTCGAAGCGATGGGCGGGTTGACCTACATCACGGGCGAAGCCGAAGGACAGCCCATGCACGTGGGCTATCCGATCGGCGATTCGATCGGCGGCCTGTTCGGCGCCCTGGGCGTCATGGCGGCGCTGTGGAAGCGGGCCCGCGACCCGCAGGCACCCGGCGAGGAGATTGACCTGTCCTTGACCGAGGCGATGCTCAAGCTGATGGAGTTCCTCCCCATCAAGCAGGAGTTGCTGGGCCAGAGCCATGGTCGCACGGGCAATACCAGCCAGTATTCGGCGCCCACCGGGGTGTTTCGCACACGCGACGGTCAATGGATCTCGCTGTCGGGCAGCACCGACGCACTGTTTGCCGCCAACTGCCGTTGTATCGATCGATTCGACCTGGTGAGCGATCCGCGGTATGCCACCAACCGCGAGCGTTGCCTTCACACCGAGGAACTGAACAAACTGTTTGCCGACTGGTTTGCAGGCCACGACCTCGATGACGTGCTGCAATGCTTCGACCGCCACAAGGGCACGCTGGCGCCGATCTACTCGGCCCGGCAGATCATGGAAGACGCCCAGGTCAAGGAGCGCGACTTTCTGCGCCGGGTGCCCGACAAGGACTTCGGCAGCGTGCCCATGCAGGATGTGGTGCCGCGCTTTCACCACGATCCCGGCGCGGTGTACAGCACCGGTGCAGACATCGGGTTCGACAACGATGCCGTCTTCGGACAGTGGCTCGGGCTGCCAGCGCAAGAGCTGGCCGCGCTGCGCGAAGCGGGGGTGATCTGATGGCGAAAGGTCTGAAGGCGGAGGGCGACACCGTTCATGGGCTGCAGGAGTCACACCTGCACATCGATGCCGACGGCATTGCCGTGTTCCAGCACCTGCGCGGCAAGGCGCTCAATCCCTTGTCGATGGCGCTGCGGGCCGACTACACCCGCATGCTGGACCTCGTAGAGGGCGCACGGACGGGTGTGCGGGCCCTCGTCATCCGTGGCAGTGAGGGCTGCTTCAGCGCGGGCGGAGACATCAAGACCATGCAGGCCCGGCTCGGCGATGCGCGACTCACCTCGGCGTCTGCAACGCGGCAACGCATCCTCGACTTGCACGCATGGTTGCAGCGCCTGCGTGACATCGAGATCCCGGTGATCGCCGAGGTGGATGGTGCCGCCTGGGGCGGCGGGTTTGCGATTGCGCTGTGCGCCGACTTTGTACTGGCCACGCCCCGCGCCTCGTTCTGCATGGCCTTTCTGCGCGTCGGCGCCCTGCCCGACATGGGTGCGATCCACCTGCTGCCGCGCGCCATCGGCATGCAGCGTGCCAAGGACATGCTGATGACCGGCCGGCGTGTCGCCGCACAAGAGGCCTTGCAGCTGGGCATCGTGCACGCTCTGTACGAGCCCGAGGCCCTGCCCGGTGCGGCCATGGCGATGGCACGGCGCTTTCTCAGCGCGCCACGTGTGGCCCTCGGGTTGACCAAGCGCCTCACCAACCGCGCGTTCGAGCTCGATGCCCAGACGATGGCTGAACTGGAAGCCAGTGCGCAGGCCTGTTGCCTGGCCGAGGCTGCGCACGCCGAGGCGGTGAATCGATTTGTTCAAAGGCAGCCCGCGCTTTTCGACTGGGATCGAGACGCGCCCCCGTCGGTCCCCCCGCAAACCGAACCCAGGAGATCGGCATGACCCCTCACGCCATCGGCCGCGCACTGGTGCGACTCATGCTGTGCGTCATCGTAGCCACCGCGGCCAGTTGGACCCCGTTCGCGCAGGCGCAAGACACCGCCTGGCCCACCCACGCCATCACGGTGGTCGTGCCCTTTCCGTCCGGCGGGCCCGCCGACATCGTGGCGCGGGTGGTGGCTCAAAAGCTCGGCGAATCCCTGGGGCAGGCCGTCATCGTCGAAAACCGGGCCGGTGCGGGCGGCAACATTGGCGCCGGCGCGGTAGCGCGTGCTGCGCCTGACGGCTACACCCTGCTGCTGGGCGTGGCCTCGCTCATCACCAGCCCGCACATGTTCAAGCAGCTCGGCTTCGATCCCCTCAAGGACTTGACTCCCATCGCCATGATGGCCACGGCACCGGTATTCGTCTGGGTGGACAGCCGCTTTCCCGCGCAGACCTTGGCCGAGCTGGTGACCACGGCCAAGAATCGGCCGGGACAACTGAACTACTCCTCGTCGGCACCCGCGACCTTGGCGCACCTGGGCAGCCTGTTGTTCTTCGAACGTGCCGGCGTGCAACTGATGCACCTCTCGTACAAGGGGTCTGCGCAGGCCACCAACGATCTTCTGGGCGGGGTGTTCCCAATCCACTTCGATGTGGCACAACCCCTGGTGCCGCACATGAAGACAGGCCGCGTGCGACCGCTGGCCGTGCTGGCCAGCCGACGCAGCCCGCTGATGCCTGAGGTGCCCAGCGTGGCAGAACTGGGCTACCCATCGATAGACGCGGTGCCGTTCATGTCGCTGCTGGCACCGGCGGCCACTCCCAAGGCCATCGTGACCTTGCTGAACACCCGGGTGCGTGCGGCGCTGCAAGCACCCGATGTGCGCGCCAAGCTCGGCGCCCTGTACTTCGAGGTGGCCGATGGCGGCCAGCCCGAGGCGCTGGCCGCCTGGATGCGCGAGCAGTCCCGCCAATGGGGCACCGTGATCCGTCAACATGATCTCAAGGTGGAGTGACGCACCATGCACCAGCAAGCCATGGCTTTGTGGCAGCTCGACCGAGATGTCGGCCATATCGTTCTCAACCGTCCCCAGGCTGCCAATGCGCTGAACATGGCAATGGCCAAGGCGCTGGGTGATGTGATCGGCGTGGCGCTGCGCTCGCCTGCGCGAGCGCTTGTGCTCTCGGCCCGCGGCAAGCAATTTTGTGCCGGCGGCGACATCCATGAATTCGCAGAGTGCCGCGCCGACTTCGATCGCCTCATCGCCGACATCCTGGACATCCTGCACCCGGCCATCCATGCCCTGGCCACTGCGCCGATGCCGGTGATCAGCGCGCTTCAGGGCCCCATCGGTGGCGCCGGGATCTCGGTTGCCCTGTGTGCCGACATTGTCCTGGCCGCACCGGCGCTGAAGCTGCGAGGTGGCTATTCGGCCATTGGCCTGAGCCCGGATCTCGGTGCGTCGTACTACCTGTCCAGACGGGCCGGAAGCGCCCGCGCGAAGAAGCTGCTGATGACCAATGGCGTGCTGTCTGCCGACCAGTGCCTGCAATGGGGCCTGGTCGACGAGTTGCAGCCTGCTGAAGCCTTGATGCCGGCCGCACTGGCCATGGCAGAAACACTGGCGCGCGGCTCCACACCAGCACTGGGCAACATCAAGCGCCTGTGCGACGCCGCGCACGGCAACGATCTGCACACCCACCTCGCACTCGAGCGCGAGTCGCTGTTGCGCTGCTCGAGATCCAGCGATGGCATCGAAGGCGTGGCCGCCTTCGTGGAAAAGAGGCCGCCCAACTTCACAAGCCCACGAATCGACTGAAGCACTGCTGATCCGCGTCGACCACTCGACTCAATCGTCAGAAATCTCTGTGAACTTCGTGGCCAGAAAGTCGATGAGCGCCCGCACCGAAGGCAGCAAGCCCCGCCGCGACGGAAACACCGCGTGCACCACCGCGCCCTTCGAACACCATTGCGGCAGCAGGCGCACGAGACGGCCGTCGCGCAACTCGTCGCCCAGGATCATGGCGGGCAGCTGCACCACGCCCAGCCCCGCCACCGCGGCCGCGCGCAGCGAGTGCAAGTCGTCGGTCACCAGGCGCGGGCGGTGCGCGATGGTGGCCGTCGCGCCATCGGGGCCGACCAGATGCCACTGGTGTTCACGCTCCGAGATGCCGTCACCAAGGCTGGGCAGCTTGTCGAGGTCGGCCGGCACGGCCGGCTCGGGGTGGCGCGCACGCAAGCTGGGGCTGGCCACGAGGTACCAGTCGCGCTGCGCCAGTTCGCGCATCACCAGGCTCGAATCTTCCAGCGGTGGCGTGCGCGCGCGGATGGCAATGTCGATGCCTTCGGCCACCAGGTCGACGCGCCGGTTGATGCCCATGAGATGGATCTCGACCTGCGGGTTCAGCGCCATGAACTCGACCAGCATCGCCGCGACACGGGCATGCAGCAGAGCGATCGGGCAACTCAGGCGCACGATGCCGCGCGGCTCGCCCGCCACCTGGGCGATCGACTCCTGCGCGGCCTGCGCCTCGACGATGATGGCCTTGCAGTGCCGGTAATAGTTTTCGCCAACATCGGTGACCGAAAAGCGCCGCGTCGAGCGCTGCAGCAGGCGCACGCCCAAACGATCTTCGAGCTGCGCGATGCGCCGGCTGAGCTTGGATTTGGGCACCCCCAGCGCGCGCGCGGCTGGCGCAAAACCGCGGTGGTCCACCACGTGGGCGAAGTACACCAGATCGTTGAGGTCCTGCCCGGCTTCCAGCATGTTGTCCTATTTCTGGAACACTGAAGCGCGATTCTAGGAGCTACCGCCCAGATCGGCCCACTCCTACATTCACTTCACACGCCGCGGCAAGCGCGGCGACAGCAAGGAGAGTGTGGTGAAGAAAATCCTCGGCATCTACGGCAACCGCAACCGGCACTGGGTCGGTGATGGCTTCCCCGTGCGCAGCCTGTTCTCGTACGGCACGCTGGGCCGCCACGCCAGCCCCTTCCTGCTGCTGGACTATGCCGGTCCGGCGGTGTTCGGTCCGGCAGAGGCGCCTCGTGGTGTCGGCGAGCACCCGCACCGGGGCTTCGAGACGGTGACCATCGTCTACCAGGGCGAGGTCGAGCACCGCGATTCCACCGGCGCTGGCGGGCGCATCGGCCCTGGCGACGTGCAGTGGATGACGGCGGGCGCCGGCATCCTGCACTCGGAGTTCCACGCCGAGGCCTTCACCCGCCAGGGCGGCACGCTGGAGATGGTGCAGCTCTGGGTTAACCTGCCCCGGGTGCACAAGATGACCACGCCGGGCTACCAGACCCTGCCCTGCGCCAGCATCCCCGTGGTGGACCTGCCGGGCGACGCCGGCTCGCTGCGCGTGATTGCCGGCGACCATGCGGGCCAACGCGGCCCGGCGCGCACGTTCTCGCCGATCGACGTCTGGGACCTGCGCCTGGCCGCCGGTGGCGCCGCCGACCTCGACCTGCCCGCAGGGCGCAATGTCGGCGTGGTGGTGCTGCGCGGCACGGTGCGCGTGAACGGCCAGCACAGCGTGCAGGAAGCGCAGGTGGCCCTGCTCGACCGCGAGGCAGGCAACGTCCGGCTCGAAGCCGAGGGCCATGCCATCGTGCTGCTGCTCAGCGGCGAGCCCATCGACGAGCCCATCGTCGGCCACGGCCCGTTCGTGATGAACACGCGCGACGAGATCGAGCAGGCCTATGCCGACTTGCGCGACGGCCGCTTTGGCCGCATCCCGTCGCATCCTGTCGAGGCGAGCACGCCCGAACTTGCCCATTGAGTTTCCACCCGCCGCATGCCGCGGCGTCCATCCCGCGGGCACACCCCGCCTAGCCAACCTGAGGAGACCACCATGTCACAACCCGCCAACTTCAACGGCAAGGCCCCGGTCATCGATCCGGCCGACACCGCGATGCTGCTGATCGACCACCAGAGCGGCCTGTTCCAGACCATCCAGGACATGCCCTTCACCCAGGTGCGTGCCCATGCCGCCGCGCTGGCCAAGATGGCCACGCTGAGCAAGATCCCGGTGATCACCACCGCCTCGGTGCCGCAGGGCCCCAACGGCCCGATGATCCCGGAAATCCATGCCAATGCGCCGCATGCCCAGTACGTGGCACGCAAGGGCGAGATCAACGCCTGGGACAACCCCGACTTCGTCGCTGCGGTGGAAGCCACCGGCAAGAAGACGCTGATCATCGCCGGCACCATCACCAGCGTGTGCATGGCCTTCCCGTCGATCGCCGCGGTCAACGCTGGCTACCGCGTCTTCGCGGTCATCGACGCCTCGGGCACCTACTCGAAGATGGCGCAGGAGATCACCATGGCCCGCGTGGTGCAGGCCGGCGTGGTTCCCATGGACACCGCCTCAGTCGCTTCGGAGCTGCAGAAGACCTGGAACCGCGCGGATGCGATGGAGTGGGCCCAGATGTACGGAAGCATCTTCCCCAACTACTCGCTGCTGATCGAGAGCTATTTGAAGGCCCAGGAAGTGGCCAAGAACAACGAGCAGCTCGACTCGGCCCGCTAAGGCCGCCGAGTGCGCTGAGCGGCCAGGCCGCGCGGCGCGCCCATCCACCACGACAAGGAACCACTATGAACACAATCGCCGCCGGCGCCATCCCCGCCCGCGCTCCCTTGGGCATGCTGATTGGCCGCGTGCTGATGGCCGTCATCTTTCTCACGGCCGGCTTCGGCAAGCTGACTGCATTCCAGGGCACGGCGGGCTACATCGCCAGCCAGGGCTTGCCGATGCCGCAAGTCGTGGCCGCACTGACCATCGTGCTTGAACTCGGTGGCGGCCTGATGCTCGCGCTGGGCTGGAAGGCCCGCTGGGCCGCCGTGGCGCTGGCCGGTTTCACGTTGCTGGCTGGCGCGCTCTTCCACGCCTTCTGGGCGGCCGCGCCGGACCAGTTCCAGGGCCAGCTGATCCACTTCCAGAAGAACCTGGCCATGGCCGGCGGTTTGCTGTACGTCGCGCTGCATGGCAGCGGCGCGCTCAGCCTGGACCGCGGCGCCTGATACAACTACTTCGGGCCCGGCTGCCTGCCTGGCCTCACCCGCAACCATCGATCGAAGGAGATCCACATGTCCAAGCCCTACACCCGTCTCGACAAGAACAACGCAGCCGTGCTGCTGGTCGACCACCAGGCCGGTCTGTCCTCGCTCGTGCGTGACATCGACCCGGACAAGTTCCGCAACAACGTGCTGGCGCTGGCCGACCTGGCCAAGTATTTCAAGCTGCCCACGATCCTGACGACAAGCTTCGAGAACGGCCCCAACGGGCCGCTGATGGCCGAGCTGAAGGAGACCTTCCCCGACGCGCCCTACATCGCGCGCCCGGGCCAGATCAACGCCTGGGACAACGAAGATTTTGTCAAGGCGGTCAAGGCCACCGGCAAGAAGCAGCTGATCATCGCCGGCATCGTGACCGAGGTCTGTGTCGCCTTCCCCGCGCTGTCCGCACTGGAGGAAGGCTACGAAGTCTTCGTCATCACGGACGCCTCCGGCACTTTCAACGAGGTGACCCGGCAGTCGGCCTGGGACCGCATGAGCTCCGCTGGAGCGCAGCTGATGGGCTGGTTCGGCGCCGCGTGCGAGCTGCACCGCGACTGGCGCAACGACGTCGACGGCCTGGGTGCGCTCTTTGCGAACCACATCCCCGACTACCGCAACCTGATCAACAGCTACTCGACCTTCACGAAGTAAGGCGCCAGGGCGCACGGCCCGCGCGCCGTGCGCCCTGTCCACCAGGAGCTACCCACCATGAAGACCCGCGCAACCGTCGAGATCGTGAACCCGCGCCGCGGCAGCCTGGTCCTGCGCGCCGAAGACGGCCACTACGTGCTGGCACAACAGATCGACGCCAAGCCATTGCACGAGGCGCAGGTTCTCACCGGCGTCGTCGATACCGTCGGCGTCGAACCCTTGACCGATCCCACCACCGGAACCACCTACGACTTCTTCATCGAAGCCTATGGGCTTTCGCGCGACGCGGCTTTCGATTCGCTGCGTTGATGCGACAGGCCAAGAACACGACTGAACCATCATGAACACACTGCTGCACATCAAGGCGAGCCTGTTCGCCGACCAAGGCCAATCCAGCCAACTCTCCGATGCCTACGTCGCCGCCTGGCGCGAACGCCATGCCGACGGGCAGGTCATCACGCGCGACTTCGCACGCCAGCCCATGCCGCATCTGGACGGCGAAACATTCCAGGCCTTCCTGACGCCGCCGACCCAGCGCAACGATGACCAGCGGGCGGCCGTCGATCGCTCCGACAGCTTGATCGCCGAGCTGGCGCTGGCCGATGTCCTGGTCATCGGGCTGCCGATGTACAACCTGGGCATGCCCTCGATGCTGAAGGCGTGGTTCGACCACGTCATGCGCGCCGGCAAGACCTTTCGCTACACCGAGGCCGGCCCGCAGGGCCTGCTGCAAGGCAAGAAGGCCCTGATCTTCGCCACCCGCGGTGGCCGCTACGCGGGCACCGCCAGCGACGTGCAGACCCAATACGTGCGCAACCTGCTGGCCTTCATCGGCATCACCGACGTCGAGTTCGTCTATGCCGAGGGACTGAACATGGGCGACGCCAGCAAGGCCGCCGGGCTGGCCCAGGCGCATGACGCGATGGCTGCGCTGGCGGTCTGAACCGACGAGCACAGAAGCATCATGTCGAACGTCTCCAAAGTCACGGCCCAGTTGCAGGGCACGCCCTATCTCGTCGCACTGCACGACGACCTCGGTCACGTCTGGTCGGCCGACGAGCCTGAGGATGCGGGCGGCGGCAACGCGGCGCCGGATCCGACGCGACTGATGCTCTCCAGCCTCGCCGCCTGCACCGCGATCACCCTGCGCATGGTGGCCGCGCGCCGCAATTGGCCGCTGATGGACGTTCGGGTTGAGCTCGAACTGAACCCAACGGGCAAGCCCGCCGCCGGCAATGACATCGTCCGTCGCATCCATCTCGATGGCTCACTGACGGACGAGCAGCGCGCCCAGTTGCACAAGATCGCTGACGCCTGCCCGATGCACAAGCTGCTGACCGGCGAGGTGCGCATCCAGACGACGCTCGATTGAGGAGGGACCATGAGCGATTCCGTCACCCTGCTGATCCGGCACCACGTTCAGGCAGATTCAGTGTCTGCCTATGAAGAGTGGCTCAAAGACATCGCCCGCGTGGGCAAGACCTTTCCGGGGCACCAGGGCGTGTCCATCATCCGACCTCATGCCGCGGGTGCACCCTATTCGATCCTGCTGCGCTTTGACAACCACGAGCGCCTGAAGGGCTGGATCGATTCTTCGCAGCGGCACGAACTCGTCCGCCGTGCCGAGCCCTGGCTTGCCGCGGTGGAGGAGTCGGAAATCGAGACCGGGCTGGAATTCTGGTTCACACCGCCCAGCGTGGCGCCGATGCGCGCCCGGCCCTACAAGCAGTTCCTGATCACGCTGTCGGCCATATACCCGCTGACGCAGATCGTGCCCTGGCTGCTGCAACCTGCACTGCAGATCGAGCCGCTGCGCCGGTGGTCCGCCCTGCCGGGCATCGCCATCGCCGTCGTGATCGTTGCGCTGATGGTCTACGTCATCATGCCGCGCTACACACGCTTGGTGGCGCGCTGGCTGTTCCATTGACACTGATACGCTTCGTATGCAGTCAGCCACGGGCACTTCGTGCGGCATCGTGCCCAAGAGACCGCAGTCCGAATTCGTGGGCCTTTCACCATGAGCAAGAAGTTTCCGCTTCACCCATCTCACCCTGAGCGCATCTGCTGGGGCTGCGACAAATACTGCCCGGCCGACTCCATGGCCTGCGGCAACGGATCAGACCGCACCCAGCATCCCGCCGAGTTGTTCGGCGACGACTGGTTCGACTGGGTGCCGCCATCGCCCGAGCCGACGCCGACAAGCAAGGATGGAAACGCGCCATGACTGAGCATCCCACCTCCGCAGGCAGCCCGGAGCTGCGGCGCATCACAGCGCGCGAATCCGTGATCGGCACCGACACCGTCATCCGCCGCGCGCTGCCCAGCGCCAAGCTGCGCACGGTGGGCGCGTGGTGCTTCCTGGACCATGCGGGGCCGGTGCAGTTCGCGCCGGGCCACGGCATGCACGTGGGGCCGCATCCCCACATCGGCCTGCAGACCTTCACCTGGATGATCGAGGGCGAGGTGCTGCACCGTGATTCGCTGGGCTGCGAGCAGCTGATCCGCCCCGGCCAGGTCAATCTGATGACCGCCGGTCGCGGCATCGTGCACAGCGAAGACACGCCGGTCGACGGCGACCGCCTGCACGCGGCGCAGTTGTGGATCGCGCTGCCCGATTCACAGCGCCACCGTGAGCCGGACTTCCGCAACTTCGCCGAGTTGCCGGTGCTGGAGCGCGGCGGCCTGCGCGTGACGGTGCTGGCCGGAACGGCGTTCGGGCGCACCTCACCCGTGCAGGTGTACACGCCCCTGGTCGGCCTCGACATCCTGTCCACGCAGGCCCAGGCAGACGAATTGCCGCTGGACCCGGGCTTCGAACATGCCGCTCTGGTGCTGCGCGGCCAAGCGCTGGTCGCGGGCGAGACCCTTGTGCCGGGTGAACTGCTCTACCTGGGCCGCGGGCGCGAGACGCTGGCGCTGCGCTGCGAGGCCGACACGCAGGTCCTTCTGCTCGGTGGCGAGCCTTTCTCTGAGGCTCCCCTGCTGTGGTGGAACTTCGTTGCACGCAACCAGGCTGAGATTGAACAAGCCCTGGCCGACTGGAACCGGCGCAGCCCGCGGTTCCCCGCGGTGGCCGGCGCCGTCACACCGCCTATCGACGCGCCGTCGATGGCGGGTGTGCGCTTGAAGTCCGGCGCTTAGCCGCGCGCGGGCCCACCATCCCACCATGAGAGGAAACACAAGATGAGCGAATTTGTCGAAGTTGCCCGCCTGAGCGATCTGGCCGCAGGCACCATGCGCGCCGTTGCCGTCGGTGATGCCGATGTCCTGCTGGCCAACGTCGATGGCCGCATCCACGCGATCAGCAACCGCTGCGGGCACATGAATGCGCCACTGGCCGAGGGCGTGATCACCGGCGCCGTCGTGCAATGCCCGTTCCACGGCGCGCGCTTCGACGTGACCACGGGCCAGAAAGTCGGCGACGCCGTCATCGCCAAGCCGCCTGGAATCGAGAAGGCACCGCCCGAAATGATGCCCTTCCTGGCCAAGGCCGGCCAGATGACCGCCAAGATCGCCACGAAGCACTGCGTTCGCTACGAGGTCGTGATCGAAGGTGACATCGTGAAGGTGCGCGTCTGAACCAGCGCCGCTTGCGGCAAGGCCGCGACCCGCATGAGGTGCATCGCGCCTCAACCCCGCTGGAGCTGCTGTTCGACCTGAGCTTTGTCGTGGCGATCGCGCTGGCGGCCGCCCAGCTGCACCATGGCGAGGCGGCCCACCATTGGTTGGCCGTGCCGCAGTACCTGGCCGCCTTCTTCGGCATCTGGTGGGCCTGGATGAACTACACCTGGTTCGCATCGGCCTACGACACCGACGACACGCTGTTCCGGCTGCTGACCATGGCGCAGATGTTTGGCGTGCTGGTGTTCGCGGTCGGCGTGGAAGGCTTCTTCAGCGGCGACTTCCGGGCCGCGGTGCTGGGCTACGCGTTGATGCGCCTGCCCTTGGTGACGCAATGGCTGCTGGCCGCACGCGACGACCAGCTGCGTCGCCGCACTTGCCTGCGCTACGCGTTTGGCATCCTGGCGCTGCAGTTGCTGTGGGTGCTGCGGCTGGCCAGTCCGCAAGCCTGGCTGTGGCCAAGCTTCGTGCTGCTGGTCGGCCTGGAACTGCTGGTGCCCATGTGGGCCGAGCGCGCGGGCGGCACGCCCTGGCACCCGCACCACATCGCAGAGCGCTATGCGCTGATGGTCGTCATCACCTTGGGCGAATGCGTGCTGGGGGCAGCCAATGCCGTGGCCAATCTGTGGCGCACCGGCGGCTGGTCGGCCGATCTGGCCCTGGTGGGGCTGGGCTCGATGCTGCTGGTGCTGGGCCTGTGGTGGGTGTATTCGATGCTGCCGTCGGGCGAATTGCTGCACCACCACCGCGAACGCGCCTTCGGCTGGGGCTACTGGCACTATGTCGTCTTCGCCGCGATCGCAGCGGTCGGTGCGGGCCTGGGGGTCGTGGCCGACACGCTGGCGCCGCCGGGTTCGTCCGGCGGCGAGGGTGGCCATGTGGTCACGCCCGTGCTGGCGATGGGCACGGTGGCCGTGCCGCTGGCCGTGGTGCTGGTGGCCCTCTGGGGTCTGCAGTGGCACGAGACGCACAAGGCGCGCAACCCGGGCCGCGCCACGTTGGCGGGCCTGGGCGGCGTGGCGGTGGCCGTGGCCGCCGTTGCAGCCGGACTGCCGCTGCCTTGGGGCCTGGTGCTGCTGTCCACAGGCATGGCGCTGGCCATCGGCATTCTGGAAACTTCAGGCGACTTCAGCCAGATCGGATGACTGAACGAGGCACCCGCTACGAGCAGTTGGCCGACGAGATGGCCCAGGCCATGGGCAACGGCCTGCTGCGCGCCGGCGAGCGTCTGCCCTCGGTGCGCCAGACCTGCCAACGCCGTGGCATCAGCCCCTCCACGGTGTTCCAGGCCTACGGGCTGCTGGAAACGCGCGGGCTGATCGAGGCGCGGCCACGCTCGGGCTACTACGTACGGGCGCAGAAGCGACCGGAACGTGCGCTGCCGCAGGCCGCAGTGCCAAGGGCCGACGCCACCGAGGTGACCGTCAGCGCGCTGGCCTTCGAGCTGCTGGAATCCACCCGCGATCACGCCGTGGTGCCGCTGGGTTCGGCCTTTCCGGCGCCGCACCTGTTCCCGTTCGAGGCACTGGCGCGCAGCGGTGCACGTGCCATGCGGCGTGTCAAGCCGGCGCAGATCACCAATGCGCTGACCGCCGGCGACCCCGGGCTGCGCCAGGCGCTGCGCCGGCGCTATGCGCTGCAGGGCGTGCCACTCGCCGAGGACGAACTGGTCGTGACCAACGGTGCGATGGAGGCGCTCAACCTGTGCTTGCAGGCCGTCACCCGGCCTGGTGATGTGGTGGTGCTGGAGAGCCCGACCTTCTACGCGGCGCTGCAGGCGCTGGAGCGGCTGAACCTGCGCGCCGTGGAGGTGGCCACCGATCCACGCCACGGCGTCGATCTGGACGAGCTGGCCAACGTGCTGACGCGCCACACCGTGGCGGCCTGCTGGTTCATGCCCAGCCTGCAGAACCCGCTGGGCGCGCTGATGCCCCCGGCGCGCAAGCAGGCCCTGGTGGCCTTGCTGGCACGGCATGGCGTGCCGCTGATCGAGGACGATGTCTATGGCGAGCTGTATGCCGATGTGCGCCGTCCGCCGCCGGCCAAGGCCTTCGACCCCGGTGGCGGCGTGTTGCACTGTTCGTCGTTCTCCAAGTGCCTGGCCCCTGGCTACCGCGTGGGCTGGGCTGCGGCCGGGCGCTTTGCGCCGCTGGTGCAGCGGCTGAAGATGATGAGCTCGCTGGCCACCGCGCTGCCGCCGCAGCTGGCGATCGCCGACTACCTGGCCCAGGGCGGCTACGACCGCCACCTGCGCCAGTTGCGCGCTGTGCTGGCCGCCGAGCAGCAGCGCGCCAGGCGCCTGATCGAGCGGCACTTTCCGGCCGGCACGCGTGTCACGCAGCCGGCGGGCGGGTACTTTCTCTGGCTGGAGCTGCCCAGCGCGGTGGACACGCTCGCGCTGCACCACCAGGCGATGGCCCAGGGCATCAGCACCGCGCCTGGCGTGCTGTTCTCGGCCGACCGGCGCTTCGTGCACCACCTGCGGCTCAACGTCGGCCACCCGGGCGATGCGCGCATCGACGAGGCCTTGCGCCGGCTGGGCGAGCTGGCCGTCGCAGCGGTCAGCCCCGTGGGCTGACGGGCCTGCGCCGACCGTGCCTGCCGCGGCGGGCAGGCACGACCGTTCAGCCCGGCAGAAAGGTCGACACTGTCTGCACCGACGCCGCCCCGCCCGCGCTTTCATCGTCGAGCACGAAGCAGATCGGCAGCGGCGCGCCGCGGGCGTGGCGCAGGACCTCGTCGCCCGGCATGCGCACGGTCACCACCACGGTGCTGACACCCGCCGCGTCCACCTGCAGCGTGCCACGGTGCTTCACCGGCAGAGAGATTTGTCCGGCACCCTGGCCGGCCAGCGCCTGCAGCCGCAGCTGACGCGGCTGCAGGCTGGCGTTCATGACCTGCAGACGGTAGATGTTCTCCACCGCGCCATCGTCCACCATGCGGGCCAGAACGCCACGGTCGTGCATCGCGTTCAGCCGCAGCTCGGGGCGCTGGGCCCAGCCCCAGGCCATGGCCGTGGCCAGCACCAGCAGCGCACTGCCGTAGACCAGCACCCGCGGCCGCAGCAAGGCCTGACGCCAGCCGTCCACTTCGCCCGGGCTGGCCTGCATCGCGCCGAAGCGCACCAGGCCGCGCGGCGCGTCCAGCTTGTCCATCACGCGGTCGCAGGCGTCGATGCACAGGCCGCAGCTGATGCAGGCGGCCTGCAGGCCCTGGCGGATGTCGATGCCGACTGGGCAGACCTGTACGCACAGCGTGCAGTCGACACAATCGCCCTGCCCCTGGGCCCGGGCATCGGCGCCGCGGGCCCGGGCGCCACGCGGCTCACCCCGGGCGACGTCGTAGCCGACCACCAGCGTGCGCGCGTCCAGCATCGAGGCCTGGAAGCGGCCGTAGGGGCAGGCGTGCTGGCACACCTTCTCGCGCAGCAGCCCGGCATGCAGGTAGGTCGCGGCGCCGTAGAACAGGATCCAGAAACCCTCCCAGGGCCCGAACGCCAGCGTGGGCAGCGCTGCCGCCAGCGTGCGCACCGGCGTGAACCAGCCCACCAGGCTGAAGCCGGTGAGCAGGCTCAGCGCCACCCAGCCCAGGTGCTTGCCGCCGCGGCGCAGCAGCTTGTGGGGGCCCCAGGCGGCGCCGTCCAGCCGCAGCCGGGCCAGGCGGTCGCCTTCGGTGCGGTGCTCGACCCACATGAACAGCTCGGTGTACACCGTCTGCGGGCAGGCAAAGCCGCACCACACCCGGCCGGCGATGGCGGTGGCAAAAAACAGCAACAGCGCGCTGAATACCAGCAGGCCGGTGAGGTAGATCAGGTCCTGGGGGAACAGGACGGCATCGAACAGGTAGAAGCGGCGCGCGTCCAGATCGAACAGCACCGCCTGCCTGCCCTGCCAGTTCAGCCAGGGCAGGCTGCAGAACACGGCCTGCGTCAGCCAGACCAGGGCCCAGCGCCAGCGCGAAAAGGTGCCGCTGGTGTGGCGGGCCTGGATCTTGACGAACGGCTCGATGCCGGGACCGCTGGCGATTGCCGCGATGGGAACCAGCGGGATGACCCGGTGGGTGGAAGACATGCGGGGGCTCCTGATGACGGTGGTCGATGTCGGTGGGCCCGCATCGTTGCGGCCCTTCGCCACCCTGAGCGCATCGTCGCCTCGCGGCGACTGAGCTCCAAGAGCCAGATATTCTCTAAATCAACCGGATCAGTTTGCCCCTGTCGCGGAAACACCGCAGCCGGGCCCGGGACGCGCGAGGTGCGAGGCGCGCCGCCCGGGGCGCGCCTCGACTCACTGCATGCTGCCGAACTTGCCGCCGTTGAAATCGGCCATCGCCTGCACGATCTCGGCCTGGCTGTTCATCACGAACGGGCCGTAGCCGACCACGGGCTCGTCGATCGGCTCGCCGGCCAGCAGCAGCAGCTTGGCGTCACCGCTGGCCTCGATGCGGATCTCACGCCCCGCGGCCGACAGCGTGGCCATCTGCGCCGGGCGCAGCACGGTTTCGCCGTTGACCTCGACCGTGCCCTCCAGCACCACCAGCAGGCTGGTCCAGCCCTCGGGCTGTGCCAGCGACACCGTGCGGCCACCCTGCACGCGCACATCCCACACGTTCAGCGGGGTGAAGGTGTGCGCTGGCCCGCGGGCCGTACCGAACTCACCTGCGATCACCCGCACCTGGCCTGCCTGTGCGCCAGCGGCATCGGTCAACGGCAGCGCCGGGATGTCCGAATTCAGGATGGCCTGGTAGCCGGGCGCCGTCATCTTGTCCTTGGCCGGCAGGTTGACCCACAGCTGCACCATCTCGAAAGGACCACCGGTCCTGGCGTAGTCGGTCGAATGGAACTCCTCGTGCAGGATACCGCTGCCGGCGGTCATCCACTGCACGTCGCCGGGACCGATGACGCCGCCCTGGCCGGTGGAGTCGCGGTGCTCGACTTCGCCGTTGTAGACGATGGTCACGGTCTCAAAGCCGCGGTGCGGATGTTGCCCCACGCCACGACGGCCGGTGGTCGGTTCGAAGCGGGTCGGCGCCGCATAGTCCAGCAGCAGGAAGGGGCTGCGCTCGGCGGCGCCGGCGTCGTAGCCGAACATGCCGTGCACCGGAAAGCCATTGCCCACCCAGTGGCGGCCAGGGGCGCTGCGCGTAGAGAGGACCTTCTTCATCACCAAGCTCCTTGGAATCGGGGGAACACGAGTGTGTCCCGCACAATGGCAATGGTGAGGACAAAACCCGCATTGCAAAAGCCGGCGCGCAGCCAACACAGCGTTCCATCGCTGGGACGCTGGTGCACCATCCTGGCACTGGCAGCCGCTGCGGCCCTCTCGGCGTGTTCGACGGAACATTACCTCGTCAACCGCAAACTGCAGGGGCCCAAGGCCGAGCAAGCCTATGCCATGCGCAACCATCCCGCGCAGGGCAATTCCGACAGCCTGTTCGTGGTGCTGGCCATTTCAGGCGGCGGTTACCGCGCGGCAGCGCTCGGCTATGGCGTGCTTGCTGCACTGCGCGAGACGCCCATCGTCTGGGAGGGACGCAAGCGGTCGATGCTCGACGAGGTCGATGTCATCACCGGCGTGTCGGGCGGCAGCCTGGTGGCCGCGCACTACCTGGCCTTTCGTGAGCAGACCTTCCAGCGCTTCGAGCCGGACGTGCTGGGCTTCGACCTGCAGGGCGCCCTGCTCTCGCGCACGATCTCCCCGCGAGGCCTGTGGCGCCAGACCTCGCCGCGCTTCGGCCGCAGCGACCTGCTGCAGGAAGTGCTGGACGAACGCATCTTTGCTGGCAAGACCTTTGGCGACGTGGTGCGGCAGCGGCCGATGGGCGTGATCAATGCGACCGACCTGGAGTTCGGCGGTCGCTTCGAGTTCACCCAGGACCAGTTCGACCACCTGTGCTCGGACCTCGACTCGATGCCGCTGGCGCGCGCGGTGGCCGCCTCGATGGCCGTGCCGCTGGTCCTGTCGCCGGTCACGGTGTGGAACCAGCGCGAGGCCTGCCCGTTCTCCGCCACTGGGCTGGACCTGAAAAGCCAGGTGGCGCGCAGCCGATTCATCCACCTGCTCGATGGCGGGCTGGCCGACAACACCGGCGTGCAGACGCCGCTGGAACTGATCTCCGTGCGCGGCGGCATCATCCGCTCGGCCGTGGCGGCCGGCCTCAAGGGCATCCGCAAGCGCGTCTTCATCATCGTCAATGCGCAGGGCCGCACCACCTTTCCCGAGGATGCGTCGCCCGACACACCCACACTGCTGCGCCAGTTGCTGGCCGTGGTCGATGTGCCCATCGACCGTTACTCTGCGGCCAGCATCGACCTGCTCAAGCGGGAGGTGCTCGGTTGGCGCGAGGACTTGAGGTTGGCCGGCGACCAGCAACTCGACGGCGTCATCGCGCGCGACACGGACTTCTATGTCATCGAGGTCAGCCTCGCGGCGCCGCCACCGGGTGTGGACGTGAGCACCCTGTCGGCCATCCCCACGGCGCTGCGGCTGGATCCTGCCGCATCCCAGGCACTGCAGCAGTACGCGCGGACCGCACTGTCACGCAACCCCGAGTGGCTGCGGCTGCTGGGCGCCCTGCGCGCGCAGCCGGATTGAAACCGTGCAGCTGGCCTTCAGCCCTGCCGCAGCGCTGCGCTGAGTTGGTCCGCAGCTTCGGCCCAATCCGAGTCTTCGCACACCGCCTCGCGCAGGAACTGCGCTTGCGACGCGGTCCAGAACGGCGCGTCTTCCAGCCTGGTCGCGCCACCCAGGGGCGCGTGGTCGGCAATGAATTGCCCAATGGCCGCCGCATCGTTGGGCAAACCCAGCTGGGCGAAGAGCTCACCAAAGCGGTGGAAAGACGTGTTCATCAGCCATTCTCCTGTCGGGCCAGCGCAGTTGCCGCCACAAAGGCCGCAAAGCCCTGAACAAAATCGGACAGTTGCCGTCTGACAGCCTCGTCCTGCAGAGTGCCGTCGGCGCCGAACACCGAGCCGGCGCGCGGCACCAGCAGCCGCCCCCCGCTCCAGTGGCGCGTACCCAATGCCCGCAATACGGGCAGCCAATGGTTCTGCGACAGGATCGTCCCGAAACCACCTGGCGAGGCGCCGATGACCGCCACCGGTCGATCCTTGAACACATCCGGCAAGCCGGGCGTCGGCCGCGACAGCCAGTCGAGCGTGTTCTTGAAGACACCCGGAATGCCGTTGTTGTACTCCGGCGTGACCAGCAAGAGGCCGTCGGCGGCCAGGATGCGCTCCTTCAAGGCCCGCACGGCGGGCGGCGTGCCGTGCTGCTGCTCCTCGTCGCCATCGTAGAGCGGCACCGCGTGCACGGTGGCGGCATCCAGCCCGATGCCCGCACCCGTCATCGATTGGGCCGCCTTCAACAGCGCCGTGTTGAAGGATTGGGCCCGCAGGCTTCCGGACAGTCCCAGCAGCTTGGTCATTTGATTGATCTCCTCGGCTGCAGTATCCAAGCTGCGATGGCCTGAATCAATCCAGGCGAAGCCTTGGTTGCGTCGCGAAGAACAGCCAGCGTGGCGCTGCTCGATCCAGTCCCACAGACCCTGCTTGAAGAACAGCGTGACGGCAAGGGATCGCGTGCCTTGGCCACCGACACGGCCTTGGGCTTGAGGCCCTGCGGGCCACGGCGGGTCTTCAGGCCGCTTCCAGGCCCGGGAGGCCGGCGTCGATCTCCGCCAGCAGGATGGCCGTCGTGGTCTCGATGTGGCGGCGTGTCAGCGCCTCGGCCGTGGGCAGGTCGCGGGCGAGGGCTGCCTTGGCCATCGCCTCGTGCTCGCTGCGGTCGTCGCGCGGCGCCTTGAGGTAGCGCACCGACAGGTGGCGGTAGCGCTCGGCACGTTCGCTGAGCAAGGACCGCATCTGCAGCATCACGCGGTTGGCACAGGCCCCCACCAGCGCCTGGTGGAAGGCCAGATGGCGTTCATTCCACCCCGGCTCGATGGAGTGGCCGTCGGCGCCCAGCTTGTTCAGCTTCAACAGGCGGTGCGTGGTGGCGAGCACCGCCGCCTCCCACTCGTCGTCGCCGCGCTCGATCGACCAGCGCAGCACCAGCGTCTCGATCTCGCAGCGCGCTGCGGTCAGGTCGAGCAATTCGGCGCGGCTGACCGGCGCCACGGTGAAGCCGCGCTGGTCCTCCTGCACGACGAAGCCCTCACTGGCCAGGCGCATCAGCGCCTCGCGGATCGGCGTCTGTCCGGCGTCAAAAGACTCCGCCAGGTTGGCCACCACCAGGCGCTCACCGGGCGCGAGTCGACCGGTGATGACCGCGTCGCGCAGCTGGCGCAGCAAACGGGTGGCGCGCGTCTGCTTGGTCGCCGCGGCATCCGGCCAATCGGGTGTCGCCGTGGCGGCGACGGAGGAGAAATGGCTGAGCACGGGCGCTGGTGGAGTCGTGGTGGGTGGTTGCTGCGATCTGCCGGCGGGGCCTGGCAGCCGTTGGAAATGAAGTCTACCAGCGGCTATGGCAAATGACTTAGGGTTTACAGCAATGCGGTCATTTTCGTTTATAAATATCATTTTATGAAATCAAGACGACTTCCGATCATTCTCGAAGCCACCCCCCTGGAGACCCGCGATGAGCCTTCCCTACTCGACAGACCGGCGCCCGAGCCGCCCCGCCCGTTTTGCCTCGATGACCCTGGCCGTGCTGGCGGCGGTCGCCGCGCTGCCCGTTGTGGCCCAGCCCGCGTCCGGTGCGCCAATCCGCATCGGGGCGCTGCTGTCCATCACCGGGGGTCTGGCCTCTGTCGGCCTGCCCGAACGCGAAGGCATGCTGGTCGCGCAGAAGGTGCTCAATGCGCGCGGCGGCATCAACGGCCGGCCGCTGGAGATCGTTCAGGAGGACGACGCGTCCAGCCCTGACTCGGCGATCTCGAAGATCAACAACCTGGTCCACACGCAGAAGGTGAAGGCCATCATCGGCACGTCGGGCATCGCCCAGACAGTGGCCGTCGGCGGCATCACGCAGAAGGCGCAGGTGCCACTGATGGCATTCACTGGCCTCGGCCCCCCGGTGGAGAAGGAGCGCACCTGCGTCTTCCACCTGACCCCGGCGCAGGCGTTGAACGCGCGCGGCCTGCTCGCCTACGCCCGCGACAACAAGCTGAGCAAGGTCGGCGTGCTGCACGACTCCGGCTACGGCCAGGTCATCTGGAACGCGATGAAGGGGCTGGACAAGGAGTTCGGCGTCGAGATCGTCGCGGTCGAGAAGTTCGACATCGCCGCCACCGACGTGACGACCCAGGCCGCCAAAGTCAAGGCCGCCGCACCCGACACCGTCATCGTGATGTCCACGGCCTCGCTGCCGTTTCGTGCGGTGCGCCAGGTCAAGCTCGACGTGCCGATGATCTCAGTGCACGGCTCGTCAACCTACGAGACCGTCAAGGCGATGGGCGACGCCGCGGACAACATCGTCTTCCCCGAGTTCCTGATCGCCGAGAACCCCCTGCCGACGCAAAAGGAGTTCGTCGACGCCTACCAGAAGGAATACGGCAAGCTGCCCAAGCACTTCTCGGCGGCCGCCTGGGATGCCGTGATGTCGCTGGCCGAGGTGCTGAAGAAGGTCGGCCCGGACGCGCCCGGCGACAAGCTCTGCGCCGAGATGCGCCGCCCCTACCAGGGTGCGATGGCGAAATACGACTTCTCCGCCGCCGACATGGGTGGCTTGACGCTGGACGGCTTCAACTACGCCAAGCTCACCCAGGGCAAGTACAGCCGGCTCGCCTACCGGCCCGCCAGGTAAGCCGCCGCACCACCGCCGCACCACCGCCGCGCCACGTCCGGAGCCCACCCCATGCCCTCTTCCCTGATCCTGCAGGCCGTGCTGGCCGGCATCACCAGCGGCTTCGTCTACGCGCTGATCGGTGTCGGCATCGCGGTGATCTTCCGCGGCAGCCACATCGTCAACGCGATGCAGGGCGAGTTTGCCGTTGTCGGTGCGCTGGTGGCGGTGTTCGCCAGCGCGGGCGCTGGCCTGCCCTTGCCCCTGGCCGCCACGCTGGGCGTCGCCGCAGGCGCCGGGCTCGGCGTGCTGATCGACCTGCTGTTCGTGCGGCCGATGAAGCGCCGCAAGGCCAGCGAAGAGAGTTTTCTGCTGCTGACCATCGGCCTGGCCTTCACGCTGTCGGCCGGCGCGCTGTATTTCGCAGGCCGTGACTCGCACCTGCTGCCGCCCATCGTCGAAGGGGTCTACGCCATCGGGGGTGCGACGATCCCGAACCACGCGCTGTGGTTGATCGCCCTGGCGGTGGCGGTGGTCGCCGCCCTGCGGCTGTTCTACCGCCGCACGCTGCTGGGCCTGTCGATGGCGGCCGCCTCGGCCGACCCCGACGGCGCAACGACCATCGGCATCGACGTCAACCGCGCCCGCCTGCTGACCTTCCTGCTCGGCGGCGGCGTCGGCGCAGTGGCCGGCATCCTGGTGTCACCGCTGATCGCCATGAACTACCACATGGGCATCGTCTACACGCTCAAGGGTTTCGCCGCGGCCATCCTCGGCGGCATCGCGAACCCGCTGGGTGCGGTCGTCGGCGGCATCGTGCTGGGCCTGCTCGAATCGCTGGCCGCCGTCGGCTTCCCGTCGGGCTACCGCGATGGCGTCGCGATGGCGCTGCTGATCGTGATCATGATCGTGATGCCCAACGGCCTGATCGGCCGTGCCGGCCGCGTGGGAGGTTGAGATGACGGACCTGCAAAAACTGCGCATCGGCCTGACGTCGCTGGCGGTGCTGGCCTGGGCGGTGGCGCCCCTGCTCGTCGAGCGGTCGCTGCTGGACGTGCTGAACTTCTCCGCCATCCTGGCCATCGGCGGCCTGGGCGTGGGCCTGCTGCTGGGCCAGTGCGGCATCGTCAACCTCGGCCAGTCCGCGTTCTACGGCATTGGCGCCTACGCCACGGCCTACGGCACCACGGCGCTTGGCCTGCCCGCGTCGGCCGCGATGCTGATCGGCATGGCGTCGGCCGCTGCCATCGCCTTGGCGATCGGCTGGCCGATGCTGCGGCTGGGCGGCTTCTACCTGGCGCTGGCCACGCTGGCCGTCGGCTCCATTGCCGGCGTGCTGTTCTTCGAGTGGGACTGGCTGACCGGCGGCACGCTGGGCGTGGGCGGAATCCCGAAGCTGGTGGTGGCCGGCATCGAGCTGGCCGAACCGATGCACTACCACTACTTCATCTGGCCGGTGGTGGCAGGGCTGTCATGGCTGGCGCTCAATCTGATCCACAGCCGCCAGGGCCTGGCCTTGCGTGCGATGCGTGACGCCGCCCCCGCGGCCGAGGTGCTGAGCATCGACCTGCACCGGCTCAAGACCGTGGTGTTCGTGATCAGCGCCGTGCTGGGCGCACTGGCCGGCTCGCTGTTTGCGCACTACGTGTCCTTCGTCAGCGTGCAGAGCTTCACCGTCGAGCGCTCTATCCTGTTCCTGCTGGTGCCGGTGGTGGCCGGCGCGCGCTCGGTGCCGGGCATCGTGATCGGCGCCCTCTTCGTCGGCCTCGTGCCGGAGCTGCTGAGCGCGCTGGGCGACATGCACCAGGTGCTGTTCGGGCTGGCGCTGGTGCTCGTCGTCACCCTGCTGCCGGGTGGCATCACGGGGCTGACCACACGCTGGCTGGCGCGCAAGGAGCCGGCATGAACGCGCTGATCTCACCCAAGCCGGCCGCTGCGGCCGAGCCGCTGCTGCGGCTGCAGGGCATCGCCCACCACTTCGGCGGCTTGAACGTGCTGGACAAGGTCGAGTTCGACGTGCCGGCCGGCCGCATCGTCGGCCTGCTCGGGCCCAACGGCAGCGGCAAGACCACCTGCTTCAACATCGTTTCGGGCTTCCTGCGGCCCAAGGCCGGCAGCGTGCGCTTCGCGGGCGACGATGTCACCGCCTGGAGCGTGCAGCGGCGCGGCAGCGCCGGCCTGGTGCGCACATTCCAGACGCCCAAGGTGTTCGAACACATGACCGTGCTCGAGAACCTGATGGTCGGCGAGTACAAGACGACGCGCAGCGGCTTTGTCGGCGCGCTGCTGTCGCTGCCCGGCGCCCGCCGCGAATACGCGGCCATGCGCGAGCGTGCCACGGCCTGCGCCGAACGCTTCGGCCTGGCCAGGCTGCTGCATGTGGTCTCGGGCGCATTGCCGGCAGGGCAGCGCCGCATCGTCGAACTGGCGCGCGCCTGCATCGCCGAGCCACGTGTGCTGCTGCTGGACGAACCGTCCTCGGGCTTGAATACCGAGGAGATCGAGACCTTGCGGCATTGGATCGAGCGCCTCAACGCCGACGGCCTGACCATCCTGCTGGTCTCGCACGACATGGGGCTGATGACGGTCTGCGACCAGGCCCATGTGCTGTATTTCGGCGAAATCATCGCATCGGGTTCACTGGCCGAAGTCCAGTGCGATCCGCGTGTGCGCGAAGCTTATCTGGGGGTCTGACACCATGCTCGAGATACAGGGACTGAAGGCCGGCTACGGCGTGCCCGCGCTGCATGGCATCCACATGGTCATCGGCCAGGGCGAGGCGGTGGCCATCGTCGGCGCCAACGGCGCCGGCAAGACCACCCTGGTGCGCACGCTGGCCGGGCTGGTCACGCCGATGGCCGGGGTGATCACGATGGACGGCGTCGACATGACGGCGCTGGCTGGCCACAGCCGCCCCGAGCACGGGCTGGGCCTGGTGCTCGAAGGCCGCAACCTGTTCACCGAGCTGACCATCCGCGACAACCTGCGCCTGGCCGAGCACACCGGACGGCGTGCGCGGCACCCGGGGGCACGCTTCACGATGGACGAGGTGATGGGCCTGTTTCCGCTGGTGCGCGAGCGTGCCGATGCGCGGGTCGGCCTGTTGTCCGGTGGCCAGCAGCAGATGGTGGCGATTGCCCGCGCGCTGCTGCTGCAGCCCAGGGTGCTGGTGATGGACGAGCTGACCACCGGCCTGGCGCCCAAGATCGTCAAGGAGATCCTCGGCGTGCTGAATCGGCTGCGCACACGCGGCATGAGCATCCTGCTGGTCGAGCAGAGCGTGGCCATCGCCTCCGAGATGACCGACCGCGCCTACGTGCTGTCGGTGGGCCGCGTGATCCATGAAGTGCCGCGCGGCGGCTGGCCGGCGATGCTGGCCGACAAGGCGCTGGTCAAGGCCTATCTCCATGGCTGAAATGTCCACACCCACCACCACACCCACAAGCGGGTTCGGGGCGCATGTGCCCGCCGAGTTGCAGACCGCGCTGCGGGCGCGCCAGGCCGCGCTGCAGGCGCTGGACCTGGCGGCACTGGATCAGCTGCTGGACGACACGCTGCGCTACACCCACAGCAACGGCAGCTGCGAAGACAAGCCGGGCTATCTGAACGCGCTGCGCGCTGGCGCCTACCGCTACCACGCGGTGGACGAATCGGCGGTCGAGGCCTTCGAGCTCGGCGGCGGCCTGTGGTGCTGCGGCCGCGTGCGCATGCACGCCACCGTGCACGGCGTCGAGCGCCACATGGACAACCGATTCATCGCCGTCTGGCGGCGCACGCCCGAGGGGCTGCGCCTGGCCGCCTACGGCGCAACGCCCATTCCGGCCGCGCTCTGAAGCGCGCGCCGACCATCCCCTGACCCAAGGAGACCCCACCATGGCCATCACCGACATCGCCTACGCCGTCTACGACCACACCGACCTCGACGCCGCCGAACGCTTCTACACTGACTTCGGCATGACGGTCGCCTACCGCAACGAGGCCGAAGTGGCGTTCCGCCCGGCGCTCGAGCGGGGTTATTGCTACATCGCCCGCAAGGCCGACCGGCCCGCGCTGCGCGCAATCGCCTTCAGCGCCAGCGAGCGCGCTGACCTCGAGGCCGCAGCCCGCTTTCCCGAGGCCTCGCCGATCATGCCCATCGAGCGCGAGGGCGGCGGCGAAAAGGTCGTGCTGACCAGCCCGGATGGCCTGCCTTTCGAGATCGTGCACGGCATCGCGCCTTACCCCGCAATCGAGACGCGCCCGGCGCTGACGGTCAACCATGGCCGCGTCAAACGCCGCCATGGCGAGTTCCAGCGCCCGCTGCTGGAGCCCGCGTCAGTGCTGCGCATCGGCCATGTTGCGCTGCTGACGGGCGACTTCAAGCGCAACTTCGAGTGGATGAAGTCGCGCCTGGGCCTGCTGCCGTCGGACATCATGTACGGCGCCAGCAAGGATGAGCCGGTCGGCTCCTTCATGCACCTGGCCGGCGGCGGCGAATGGACCGACCACCACTCGCTGGCCCTGTTCCCCGACGCCCACCCGCGCGTGCACCACCTGTCCTTCGAGGTCGAGGACCTAGACGCGCAGGGCCTGGGCCACGAGTGGATGCAGCGCCACGGCTGGAAGCCGGTGTGGGGCATCGGCCGCCACATCTACGGCAGCCAGATCTTCGACTACTGGTTCGACCCGGCCGGCAACATCGTCGAGCACTTCACCGACGGCGACCTGGTGCGGCCCGGCACCGAACCCGGCCTCTGCCCGCTCGACGACGAGTCGCTTTACGCCTGGGGCCCGGACATGAAGCCGGCCCACTTCGTCAGCCTGGCCGCTCGCCACGAATGACCGCCGCGATCGCAGCCGCCCCCCAACCAACCCGAACTGTCCCCATGCCCCAAGCCCCCGCACCCACCGTCAAGCTGCTGATCGGCGGCGAGTTCATCGAGTCCCGCAGCAACGACTGGCTGGACGACATCGACCCCGCGACGCAGCAGGTCATCGGCCGCGTGCCGATGGCCACCCTGGACGAGGTCGACGCCGCCATCGCCGCGGCCCAGGCCGCGTTCCAGACCTGGCGCCACACGCCCATCGGCACGCGAGCACGCATCTTTCTGAAGTACCAGCAGCTGATCCGCGAGCACATGGGCGAGCTGGCCGCGCTCCTGACCAAGGAGCAGGGCAAGACGCTGCCCGACGCCGAGGGCGACATCTTCCGCGGGCTGGAAGTGGTCGAGCACGCGGCCGCGATCGGCAATCTCCAGCTCGGTGAGCTGGCCACTAACGTGGCCGGCCTGGTCGACAGCTACACCCGGCTGCAGCCCATCGGCGTCTGTGCCGGCATCACGCCGTTCAACTTCCCGGCGATGATCCCGCTGTGGATGTTCCCGATGGCGATCGCCTGCGGCAACACCTTCGTGCTCAAGCCGTCAGAGCAAGATCCGATGGTGACGATGCGGCTGGTCGAGCTCGCGATGGAGGCCGGCATCCCCAAGGGCGTTCTCAACGTCGTGCACGGCGCGGCCCAGGTGGTCGACCGGCTGTGCGACCACCCCGATGTCAAGGCCGTGTCCTTCGTCGGTTCGACCAAGGTCGGCACCCATGTCTACCAGCGCGCCACGCAGGCCGGCAAGCGCGTGCAATGCATGATGGGCGCGAAGAACCACGCCGTTCTGCTGCCCGACGCCAACAAGGAGCAATCGCTCAACGCCATCGCCGGCGCCGCCTTCGGGGCCGGCGGCCAGCGCTGCATGGCGCTGCCGGTGCTGGTGATGGTCGGCGAAGCGCGCCACTGGCTGCCCGACCTGGTCGAGAAGGCGCGCACGCTGCGTGTCAATGCCGGCCACGAGGCCGGCACCGACATCGGCCCGCTGATCAACCGCGCGGCCCGCTCGCGCGTGCGCGCCCTGATCGACAGCGGCGTCGCCGAGGGTGCGCGGCTCGAACTCGACGGCCGCGAGGTGCAGGTGGACGGCTACGCCCAGGGCAACTTTGTCGGCCCGACCATCTTCTCCGGCGTCAGACCGGGCATGGCCGTCTACGACACCGAGATCTTCGGCCCGGTGTTGTGCGTGATGCAGGCCGACAGCCTCGACGAGGCCATCGCGATCATCAACGCCAACCCCAACGGCAACGGCACCGCGCTGTTCACCCAGTCGGGCGCCGCGGCGCGGCACTTCGAGGAGCACATCGATGTCGGCCAGGTCGGCATCAACGTGCCGATCCCGGTGCCGGTGCCGTTGTTCTCGTTCAGCGGCTCGCGCGGGTCCAAGCTCGGCGAGCTGGGGCCTTATGGCAAGCAGGTGATCCTGTTCTACACCCAGACCAAGACGGTCACCGCGCGCTGGTTCAGCGATGCCAGCGTCGCACGGGGTGTCAACACCACCATCACCCTGTGACGAACACCACGATGGATGCGAACACCGCGCTGGTGGGGCTGTGTGGCAGCCTGCGCGCCGGCTCCTTCAACCACCACGCGCTGGCTTTGGCCGGCGAAGTGCTGCCGGCGGGAACGACGCTGGACCTGCTGGACTGGCGCGAGCTGCCGATCTTCGACGCCGACCTGCTGGCGCGTGGCGAGCCTGCGGCGGTCACCGCGCTCAAGCGGCGCATCGGTGCGGCGGCCGGCGTGGTCATCGCCACGCCCGAATACAACTTCACCATCCCCGGCGGGCTGAAGAACGCGCTCGACTGGCTGAGCCGCGGCGACGATCAGCCCTTCCTGCACAAGCCAGTGGCGATTCTGTCCGCGGCCACCGGCCCGCTTGGCGGCGCCCGCGTGCAGTACGACCTGCGGCGTGTGCTGCTCTTCCTCAATGCCGCCGTGTTGAGCAAGCCCGAGGTGTTCATCGGCCAGGCGGCCTCCAAGTTCGACGCCGCGGGCCGCTGCAGCGACGAGGCGACGCGCCGCTTCGTCACCGACCAGATGCAGGCCTTCCTGCAGCACATCAGGCGCGTACAACGCATGCATGCCGACTGACGCACGCCCTTCCCATCTCCAACCGAAAGCCATCTCATGAAACTCGCAAGCTTCCTCCTCGACGGCAAGCGCCATGTCGGCGCGATGACCACCCAGGGCCTGGCCGTGCTCGACGTCGACGGCGACATCGGCGACCTGCTGCGCCAGGGCATCGACCGCGCCGGATTCCAGACGCTGCTGGACAAGAGCACACGCACCGTCGACCCGGCGCAGGTGCGCTTTGTGCAGCCGTGCGCCGAGCCGCGCAAGATCCTCTGCGTTGGCCTGAACTATGCCGACCACACCAAGGAAAGCCCGTACGAGCAGCCCAACTACCCGACGCTGTTCCTGCGCGTGGCGACTGCCACCTCGGGCCACGGCGCCGTGATCGAGCGCCCGCTGGTGAGCGAGCAGCTCGACTACGAGGGCGAGATGGTCGTCGTGCTCGGCAAGGGCGGGCGCCACATCCCCAAGGAGAAGGCGCTGGACTGTGTCTTCGGCTATGCGGTCGGCAACGAGGTCTCGGTGCGCGACTACCAGTTCAAGTCGCCGCAATGGACCGTCGGCAAGAACTTCGACGGCACCGGCGCCTGGGGCCCCTGCATCGTGACCGCCGACGAGCTGCCCGCTGGCGGCAAGGGCCTGAAGCTGCTGACGCGCCTGAACGGACGCGTGGTGCAGACGGCCGACACCAACGACATGATCTACGACGTCGCTTCGATCATCTCGACGGCCAGCGAGGCGATGACGCTGCAGGCCGGCGACGTGATCTTCAGCGGCACGCCGGCCGGTGTCGGCCTCGGCCACAAGCCGCCGCTGTGGATGAAGGACGGCGACGAGGTGGAAGTCGAGATCGAGCGCATCGGCCTGCTGCGCAACACCATCCGCGACGAACAGCGCGGCTGACACGATGCTGTTCGAGAGACGCTGCTACACGCTGCGACCGGGCGCCACTGCCGCCTTCTGGCAGGCCCAGGTCGATCGCGGCTTCGAGCTGGTGCGGCCGATCCAGCAGCGGCTGGTCGGCTACTTCAGCACGCTGAGCGGGCCGGCGGACCAGGTGATCCACCTCTACCGCTATGACAGCTTCGACGACTGGCAGCAGCGCCTGCACGGGCTGTACGCGGTGCCGGCGCTGGCGCCTTACTTCCACACCGTGCGAGCGCTGATGACCGCGCAGGAGAACAGTTTCATGGCGCGCGCGCCGGTCGACGCGCTGACGCCGCTGTGGAACGCGTCCCAGGACTGGATCCCGGACCGACCCGCGCCTGTCCTGCCCGCAGCGCAGCCGGGCAGCCTCGTCGACGAGCACACCCGCGTGCTGCTGCCCGGCACGCAGCCGCGCTTCTGGCAGGCTTGGCAAGCGTGGCAGGAAGCGGCGGCCGAGCCCGAGTTGCTCGACGCAGCCAGCCTGATCGGCACCTTCGTGTCGCTGGTCGGCCAGCAGCATGTGGTGCGCAGCTACCGCGTGCACGCCGACCTGGCCGCGCGCGACGCGCTGGCGGCGCGCCGCAGCAGCCATCCGGCTTGGCAGGCGCTGCAGCAGCAGATGGCGCCCTGCATCGTCAGCGAGCACAGCACGCTGTTGCGACCGGGCCCGATGCCCGCCTTGGCACCGCTGTTCCATGTGCTGTGATCGCGCAGCCGGCGTGGGCGGGCCGCCGACCGCCACACCCGTGATCGGCTGGGTCGGCATCGGCGCGATGGGCTGGCCGATGAGCCAGCGCCTGGCCGCAGCGGGCCTGCAGCTGACGGTCTGCGACCGCGATCCGTCACGCCAGGCGCTGGCACGCGCGCTGGGCATGGCGCTGACGCCATCTCCGGCCGATGCGGCACGGGGGGCCGACATCGTCTTCTCGATGGTGTACGACGATGCCGCGTTGACCGCGGTCGTCGACGGGCTGGACGGGTCGGAGGGGCTTGCGGCCGCGATGCGGCCCGGCAGCCTGCTGATCGACATGAGCACGGTGTCGCCAGCCGCGTCGGCGCGGGTCGCTGAGCGCCTAGCCACAGCGGGCATCGCCTATCTGCGTGCACCGGTGTCGGGCTCGGTCGCGCTGGCCGAGGCCGGGACGCTGACGGTCTTCGCTTCCGGCAACCGGGACGACTTCGAGCGCGTGGCCCCCGTGTTGTGCCACATCGCGGAGAGCCGGCACTATGTCGGCGCGGCCGAGAGCGCGCGTGTCGTCAAGCTTGCGATCAACCTGATGGTGGCGACCAGCACCGCCTTGATCGGCGAGGCGCTGGCCTTCGGCGAGTCTCAGGGTCTGGCACGCGCGTCGCTGGTCGACGCACTGAACGCCAGCATCGTCGGCTCGCGGCACTACCAGGCGCGCGCCGCCGCGCTGAAGTCGCGCGTCTACGGTTCGAGCGGCCCGGTGGACCTGGTGCGCAAAGACCTGGCGCTGGTGCTGGCACTGGCGGGCGCAAGCGGCGTCGAGCTCCCGCTCACGGCCCGGGTCGACGACGAGCTGGTGCGTCTGCAGGCCCACGGCGACGGCACAACCGAGATCACCGTGCTCGCGGAGATGCCAGGCCGCCTGTCGAATGCTTCAGGTCGATCGCGTTCTTGAACGCGCCAGGATGTCGTTGTTGTCCTCCGGCGTGACCAGCAACAGACCCTCGGCAGCGAGGATGCGCTCCTTCCAGTCACCACACGCCGATGTCGATGCCGGCCGCCAGTTCGCGCTGGTTCCAGCTGGCGATGGCCTCGTGCGTGATGGTCGGGAAACGCCGCCGCCCGCGGTACCAGTCGAACAGGCGTCCGAGCATCGCCTCACGAACAGCCGCGTAGGCTGCATCTCTGCCCAGATCGTGCAACTCCAACGGATCGGCGTGAAGGTCGAACAGTTGCGCTGCCTGGCCCTCGTAGTGGATGAATTTCCAGCGCTCGGTGCGCAGCATCGTCATGTGGCAGCCCTGCACCGGTTGGCCGGTCGGCAGGCGCACTTCATCACGGAAGGCATAGGTGTTCTCGCAGACCACCATGTCCTTGCCGCGGGCACCGGCCACGGCGTGCAGCAACGGCAGCAGCGACTGCCCCTCCAGCCATTCGCTTGGCTGAGGCAGCCCCAGCGCGTCGAGCATGGTGGGCACCAGATCGATGGCTTCGACCAGTTCATCGCACACCTGGCCACGCCGCGCGTCGGCCGCAGGACGCGGGTCGACCACGATCAGCGGCACGCGCACGATGGGGTCGTGGAACAGTTCTTTCTCGCCCAGCCAGTGGTCGCCCAGGTAGTCGCCGTGGTCGCTGGTGAAGACCACCAAGGTGTCCTGCTCCAGGCCGCTCTCGCGCAGGAAGTCGAACAGCCGCCCCAGCTGGTCATCGAGCTGCTTGACCAGCCCCATGTAGACCGGGATCACCGTGTCGCGCACCTCATCGCGGGCGAAGCTGCGGCTGGGCGTGTAGCGCTGGAACCCCGCGACCACCGGGTGCACGTCGATGCGCTCGCGCTCATCGCGCTGCGCCGGCTGTACATCAGCCGCCGTGTACATGTCGTGGTACGGCGCCGGTGCCACGTAGGGCCAGTGCGGCTTGATGTAGGAGAGATGCAGCACCCACGGCTGGTCACCGGCCTGGCGCATGAAGTCGATCGCCCGGTCCGTGGTGTAGGGCGTCTCGCTGTGTTCCTTGCGGATCGCCGCCGGCTTGGCGGCCCAGCGCATCTGCCAGCCGCTCAGCACCTCGCCCTCGGCACCCCGGCCGGAATTGGCATAGTCGTGCCAGGGGTTGTCGCCGGTGTAGCCGCGCTCGCGCAGCCAGTCGCAATAGGCGTTGCCGCTGACCTTGAAGCCTGGCGGCCAGATGCCGTCATCGCGCGCGAAGGGCTCGAAGCCCCCTTCCATCGCCAACTGCCCCGGCCCGTGTGCGGTATCCAGGCCGAGGCGGGCGGCGCCTTGCACATCGGGTTCGACATGGGTCTTGCCCACCACCGCGCAGCGCACGCCATGCGGCCGCAGGTGATCGCCCAGGGTCTTCTGCCCCACCGACAAGGGCACGAAGTTCCAGATCGCGCCGTGGCTGGAGACGTAGCGCCCGGTGTAGGTGGACATGCGCGAAGCGCCACAAACCGAACCCTGGACATAGGCCCGCGTGAAGCGCAGGCCGCGGCCGGCAAGACGATCGATGTTCGGCGTCTTCAGCGTCGGGTGGCCGTAGCATGAAAGGTAGTCAGCCCGCAGCTGGTCGGCCATGATGAACAGGACATGTTTGAGCGTGGACATCGTGGTGCCTCAGTCGACCTGCAGTCCGATGCGCGAGGCCACCTCGCCCCACTTGCGGCTCTCGGCGACGATGCGCCGGCCGGCATCCTCCGGTGTATCCCCCACCACCTCCAGGTCGAGCGCAAGCAGCCGGGCGCGCACGTCGGGCAGGGCCAGGTTCTTGCCGATCTCGCGATGCAGGCGCTGCACCACTGACGCCGGCGTGCCCTTGGGAACAGCGACGATTTCAGCGAAGGTCGCGTCGTAGCCCTTGATGCCGCTCTCGGCCACGGTGGGAACGTTGGGGTAGCCCGCCAAGCGGCGGCTGCCCGACACCGCCAGCGCCACCAGTCGGCCGTCACGCACGAAGGGACCGACCACCGGGGAGGTCAGGAAGCCGCAGGGCACGCTGCCGCCCAGGATGTCCTGCGCCGCCGGCGACGGTCCGCGGTACGGCACGTGCGTCATCTTGACGCTGGTGCTGGCCAACAGCAGTTCCATCGCCATGTGGCCGGGAACACCGGCGCCGCCGCTGGCATAACTCATGTCCTGCTTGCGCGCCAGGTCCAGCAACTCGGACACAGTCTTCGCCCGCGCGCTCGGGTGGCAGACCAGCATCTGGCTGAAAGTGGCCAAGGTGGTGACCGCGATGAAGTCCTCGCCGGGCTTGAAGCGCAACTTCTTGTAGATGTGCGGGTTGATGGTCAGCATCGTGTCCACGCCGGTCAGCACGGTGTGGCCGTCGCGCGCCAACGCCACCTCCTGCATGCCCAGGGTGCCGCCGGCACCTGGCTTGTTGTCGATGGTGATCGGCTGGCCCAGCGCCTGGGCCATAGCCGGCTGGATGAGCCGCATGATGGTTTCGGCATTGGCGCCAGGCGCGAAAGGCACGACCTCCCGTATCGGCTTGGTGGGCCAGGCCTCTTGGGCCAGGGACGGTATCGCGGCGGACGCCATGGCGCCGATGGCGGCGATGGCGCCCAATCTCAAGACTGCATGCATGGTGGTCTCCTGCGTGGATGAAGTGAAGGTCGATCAAAGACGCAATCTGCGTTGCGTCGGGAACAGGACCCAGCCGTGGCGCTGCTGGATCCAGCCCCACAGGCCCTGCTTGAAGAACAGCGTGACGACGATGGCCAGCAGCCCCAGCCCCATCAGGTACCAGGTGCCATAGCCGCTGAAAGCCTTGTTGAGGAAGAAGAACACCAGCGTGCCGACGATCGGCCCCTCGATGCGCCCGATGCCACCGATCACCACCATGAAGATCGCGAACGCTGTCCAGTTGACGCTGAAGGCGGCGTCGGGGCTGATGCGCAGGGTGCTGACGAAGTACAGCCCGCCCGCCAGCGCGGCGCCACCGGCCGCCACGATGTAGACCGCGAGCTTCATTCGGCCCACGGCGATGCCCTGGCTTTCGGACGCGGTCTCGTTGTCGCGGATCGCCATCAAGGCCAGGCCCTGCTTGCTGCGCAGGAACAGGTAGACACCGACCAGCGTGGCCACCACGCAGCCCAGGGCCATCCAGTAGGTGACGCTTTCGCGCACGCCCTTGCCCAGGCCCGCCAGCGCGGTGAGGCTGGTGCCCGAGCCACCACCCACCACCGACACGTTCGCCACCGACAGCCGCAGCACCTCGGCGATGACCCAGGTGCCGATGGCGAAATAGCCGCCCTGCAGCCGGAAGGCCAGCCGCGACAGCGGCCAGGCCAGCGCCGCGGTGGCCAGCGCCGCGAGCACGATGGCCACGAAAGGGTTGACGCCGGCGTGGTCGGCCAGCACCAGCATGCCGTAGCCACCCAGGCCGAAGAAGGCCTGCTGGCCGATGGACACCATGCCGCCGTAGCCGGCCAGCAGGTTCCACATCATCGCGAAGACGAAGTAGCAGGCCAGTTCGACGAAGTCGCGCATCGTGCTCGACTCGCCCCAGGCCGGCAGCGTGATCGCCACCCCCACCAGCAGCACGCCGACGACGGCCGCAGCGCGACTCAGGCGCGTGACGCGCTCGACTTGGATCTCGGACATGCTCAGCCTCTCGTTTTCGGAAACAGGCCCTGCGGGCGCACCACCAGCACCGCCAGGAACACGAGATGGCCGAACCAGATGCCCCAGCCCGGGTCGAACTGGAAGCCGATCTGCTGCGTGACACCCAGCAGCAGCGCGCCGACAAGCGTGCCCCAGAACGAGCCCATGCCGCCGATGATCACGGCCTCGAAGGCGAACAGCAGCAACAGCGGCCCGTCGCCGGGCGACACCGTCGTGCGCATGGCCTGCAGCACGCCGGCCAGCGCTACCAGCACGAAGGCCAGGGCAGTCGCCAGCGCGTAGACCTTGCGTGCGTCCAGCCCCATCAGTTCGGCCACCTCACGGTCGTCGGACACGGCGCGAAACGATCGGCCCAGCGCCGTGCGGCCGAACAGCGCCTGCAGGCCCGCCGTGGCAGCCAGCGAGATCACGAAGGTGATCAGGGGCAAGGTGCCCAGCGCCAGGCCACCCGGCAGCGGCAGGCTGTGGATGGCCAGTTCGCCCACGTCCAGGGCGCGCGGGTCGGCCGAGAAGGCCTGCAGCAGCGCGTTCTGCACGACGATGGACAGGCCGAAGGTCACCACCATCGAGGGCAGCGGGTCGCGGCCCAGCGTGCCGTTGAGCACCTGCCGTTGCAGCAGGTAGCCGGCGCCGAAGGCCAGCGGCAGCAACAGCAGGCTCACGCCGAGCAACGGCCACAGCGAGCCCGCCGTGCCGCCCAGCGCGCTGACGCCGGCGATGGCCGCGAAAGCGGCGAGCACGACGATATCGCCATGCGCCACGTTGGTCAGCCGCATCACGCCGAACATCAGCGACAAGCCGAGCGCGAAGAGGCCGTACAGGCCTCCCAGCAGCACGCCTTGGATCAACACATCCAGCCACGCGATCATCGTCAGACTCCGAAGTAGGCGAGGCTGATCTGCTCGCGCGTGAGTTCATGGCTTGCACCCTGCAGGCTGACGCGGCCTTCCTGGAAGCAATAGACGCGCTGCGACACCCTGCACGCGGTGCTCACGTCCTGCTCGACGATGACCACGCTCATGCCCTCGGCGGTGAGCGTGTGCAGCACGCGGTAGATCTCGGCCACGACGATGGGCGCCAGGCCCAGCGACAGCTCGTCGCACAACAGCACGCGCGGATTGCTCATCAGCGCCCGGCCGATGGCCACCATCTGCTGCTGGCCGCCCGACAGGGCCATGCCCGGGTTGGCGCGCTTGTCCTTCAGGATCGGGAACAGACCGAACAGGCGCTCCAGCGTCCAGGGGCCTGGCCGCCGGGCGTTGGCGCCCATCAGCAGGTTCTCCTCGACGGTGAGGCTGGGGAAGAGTCGCCGGCCCTCGGGCACCATCGCCAGGCCCTGACGCACGATGGCGCCAGGGGCGGCACCGCCGATCGGCACGCCGTCAAAGCTGACCATCGCGACGGGTACTTTCACCAGCCCGGTCAGCGCCTTCAGAAAGGTGGACTTGCCCGCGCCGTTGGCGCCGATGATGGCCACGGTCTCGCCCGCCCGCAGTTCGAAGTCGATGCCGAACAGTGCCTGGGCATCGCCGTAGGCGGCGGTCAGGCCTGTCGTTCGAAGCAATGCACCGCTCATGCTTCCAGCCCCATGTAGACGCGCCGCACCTCGGGGTCGTCCATCACCGCGCGTGGCTCGCCTTCGGCCAGCTGCTGGCCGAAATTGATGACGAACAGCCGGTCGGCGATCGCCAGCAGCGCATGCACGACGTGCTCGATCCAGATCATCGTGACCCCTTGCGCCTTGATGCGCCGCAACTCGTCCACCAGTTCGTGGGCCTCGTGCTCGGTAAGGCCGCCGGCGATCTCGTCGAGCAGCAGCACACGCGGCCGCGTGGCCAGTGCGCGGGCCAGTTCGAGGCGCTTGCGGTTGAGCAACGTGAGCGAGCCCGCCGGCTGGTTGGCCTGCGCCAGCAGGCCGGTCTGTTCCAGCACGTCGCGCGCGGTGGCCCAGGCTTGGCGCTCGTCCTCCTGCGCGCCGAAGCAGGCCGCCGCCACCAGGTTCTCGAACACCGTGAGGTGGCCGAAGGGCTGCGGCACCTGGTAGCTGCGGCCGATGCCGGCGCGGCAGCGCTGGTGCGGCTTCAGCGCGGTGATGTCCTGGCCATCGAACAGCACGCGGCCGCTGTCGGCGCGCACGTCGCCGCTGATCAGGTTGAACAAGGTGGTCTTGCCGGCGCCGTTGGGGCCGAGGATGCCCAGCGTCGCGCCCTCGTCCACCGACAGCGTGATGCCGTCGGTGACCTTCAGCGCGCCGAAGGACTTGCTCACCGATTCGAGGCTCAACACCGGCATGGTGGTCACAGCGTGCGCAGGCTGCCGCCAGTGGGGATGGCCGGCGCCGACTGGTTGTTGACGATCACCAGCTCGTACTTGTTCTTCGATCCGATCGCCGAGCCCTTGACCCATTGCCCCCCGACCAGCGGCGTCTTCGACACGTTGCGCATCGGGCCCGGGCCACCGAACTTCACCAGTCCGACCACGGTCTGCAGGTTGGTGGCCGCCACCGCGTCGCGGATGGCTGCCTTGCTGCCCAGGTCCTTGCTGCGCCTGAGCGCATCGACCGCCAGTTCGAACAGCGCGTGCGAGAAGCCGATCGGCTGCGTCCACTGCTTCTTCGTGCCACTTTCGTAGGCTTCTGCCAGCGCCTTGGCGCTCTGCTTGCTGAGCGACGAGGTGAACGGGTGCGACGGCGACCACCAGACTTCGGTGGTGACGCCCTCGGCCAGGTCGCCCACCGCCTCCACGGTGGCCGGGTACAGCAGTGCCTTGGCGACAGACACGACCTTGGGCTTGAAGCCCTGCTGGCGCGCCTGGGTCAGGAAGGTCTTCATGTCCGGCGGGATCACCACGCCGGTGACGATGTCGACGCCGTCGCGCTTGAAGGCCGAAATGTGCGAGGCCAGCGTCTGCGTCATGTTCTGGTAGCGACCGGGATCGGTGAGCGTGAAGCCCTGCGCGGCCAGCGCCGGCGGCAGGCCCAGCTTGGCGTCGCCCCAGGCGTTGCCGTCGCTGTCGTTGGGGAACAGGCCGCCGACCTTCTTGTTCGTCGCGACCGACGTCCACAGGTTGGTGAAGACGCCGATCACGTCCTCCAGGCCCCAGAAGAAGTGGTAGGTCCAGTTGAAGCCCTTGGCCGGGTCACCCTTGCGGCCAAGGAACCAGGGCTGCCACGGCGCCATCGTCGACAGGCAGGGCACTTCGTTCAACTCGCAGGCGTCGGCCACCGGGTTGGTGGTCTCGGGCGTCGAGGTGACGACCATCAGGTCGATCTTGTCCTTGAGGATCAGGTCGTTGGCGACCTCGGCGGCGCGGTTGGGGTTGGACTGGCTGTCCTTGAGCAGCACCTCGATGGCGTGCCGCTTGCCGTTGACGACCACGCCTTCGGCCAGCGTCTTCTTCAGCGACTCGATGGTCCAGCGGTCGGCTTCGCCGAAGGCGGCCAGCGGGCCCGTCTGCGGCGAGACCATGCCGATGCGCAGCGTGCGGCCGGTTGACTGGGCGAAGGCGGCCGGCGCCAGTGCGACGGCCGAGCCGGCGGTCAACTGGCCCAGCAGGCGGCGGCGGGTGGTGTTGGGATGCATGCTTTGTCTCTCCGTGTTCATTCAGGCAAGGCTGCGCCTGCGCAGCCCACTCGGGCGAGGGGCTGCGGGCAGTCGGACGGTTCAGGAAGTGCTAGAGCTCGGCTCGCTGGCTAGAGCTCGCTGTTCTGGATGAAGTACGGGGGCAGCTCGGGGCCCCACAGGTACAGCGAGTCCTCTGGCGGGAAGTTGCCCGTGGGCCAGGGCATGCCGGTGGGAATGAAGTCGATGTCGGCCGAGAACTCGGCGAACGAGCCCCAGGGATCGCGCACGTAGTGAAAGTAGTTGGAGCCCAGCACATGGCGGCCGGTGCCCCAGCCCTCGGCGTAGCCGGCTGCGCGCATCTGTTCACCGCCCTTGCCCACGGCGTCCAGGCCATCCACGTCCCACGCGCTGTGGTGCCAGCCCTTGGCGCTGCTGGAGGCAAAGGCCACCAGGTGGTGGTCGCTGCCGTGGCGGGCATGCATGAAGGCGACCGCGTCGCGCGAGCGGTCCGACAGGCGCAAGCCCAAGGCGTCGCGGTAGAAGGCGATCGAGCGGTTGATGTCGGAGGTGAACAGCATCACGTGGGACAACCTGCGCGGTCGCGTGCGCCCGGTGTCACCCCGGCCCAGCACGCCGCGCTGGCCGGCGCGCGGCGCAGCAGGGTTGCGCCGGGCCAGGCCACTGGGCGTGACCTTGGCGCCGGGCTTCAGCTGCAGCAGGTTGCCGTCCGGATCGGTGAACCACAGTCCTTCACCGTTGGCGTAGGCCCCGCCCTCGAACACCTTGCCGCCTTGGGCCTGCACCTGCGCGGCCAAGGATTCGAATTCGTCAGGCCAGCAGCTGAGGCACAGGTAGGCCAGTCGCTTGGCCGGGCCTTCGAAGAGGCGGCCCCAGACCTGGTCGCTGCTGGCCGCGCGCAGTGCCAGACCGCTGCCGCTGCCCTGCACGTCGAGCCCGAAGGCCTCGAAGAAGTGCTGCGCCTTGGCCAGAGAAGGCACCTCCAGCGCGAAGTGGTCAATCGAATGCACGCCGAAGCGCGCGTCACCGGGTTGGTTGAACGACATGCTTGTCTCCTCGTGGGCGGTTGACCGGCTTCAGGCAGCGCGGGCCAGGATCTGGCGCATGACCTGCTCCAGCTGGGCCGCGGGCTCGCCCTGGCCGCCCAACTCCTTCTCGCGCCAGCCGATGGTGCGGTCCGGGCGCACCAGGACGCAACCGGTCTCGCTGATGCCGGACAAGGTGTGCCAGCGGCCGTACACGTCGTGCGCGTCGCAGTTGGGCCCGCCGATGCTCACCACGTCCAGCGCGACGCCCAGCTTGTCGGCGACCTGCTTCGCGGCATTGCGCCAGGCGTTGCCGCCCACGCCGGTCAGCAGCGTGAAGCGGCCTCGGCCGACCAGATCCAGCGTCGACAGCCTCTCTTGCTGGCGCTGCAACCAGGCATGCGGCAAATGGGCGCCGGGGAAGGTGCTGGGGTGGTAGTACAGCTCGGGGTCGCGCGTGGGCACGGGGCGCGAGCTGCCATCGGACACCACGGCCTGCGACGCGTAGACCTGGCCCAGCTCGACGCCGTGGCAGTTGAACTGGTAGTTCTGCAGGTCCACCGCCTCGCGCAGGGCCTCGCGCCGTTCACGGCCGCGCGCGCTGTCGCTGAACAGTTCGTCGACATTGGCCCAGCCGGCCTTTTCGTCCTGCCCGGGCGCAAAGCCCAGCGCGTTGGAGATCGGCATCATGTCGCCCACCGACTTCATCGCTCGCTTGACCACGCCTGCGCCCACCGGCTGGCGCTCTTGGGTGTAGGTGTCCAGCAAGGCGGTGCCTGCCTGGCCCTTGAGCACCATGGCCAGTTTCCAGGCCAGGTTGAACGAATCCTGCACGCAGGTGTTGGTGCCCAGGCCGTTGGCCGGTGGGTGGCGGTGCGCCGCGTTGCCGGCGATCAGCACGCGGCCCTGGTTCATGTTCTGGGCCACCACCTGGTTGATGGTCCACTTCGAAATCGCCTTGACCTTGATCGGGATGTCCGGGTCGCCGATGGTGGCGCGGGCGCGCTCGGTCACCGCAGCCTCGCTCAGGTCGGGCTCGCCCTGCGCCGGGTCGTACATGAACAACAGCACCCACTCGTTCCAGGGCCGCACGCTGATCCAGGTGCCCGAGCCGACCCAGTAGTTGTTGCCTGGCTGCGTCATCCAGTACAGCACACCGGGGCGGTGCGCGGTGTACTTCGCGAGGTCGGCCTCCAGCCACACATTGACCGCCGCGCCCAGGCCCATCCGGCCTTCGGTGGGAAAGCCGATCTCCTTGACCACCACGCTGTTGTCGCCGTCGCCGCCGATGGCGTACTGCGAGACGATCTCGATCTCCTCGCCGGTGATCCGGTCCTTGACGATCGAATGCACGGCCTGGGCGTCCTGCGTCATCGAGATCAGCTCGGTGTTGAACAGGAACTTCGCGCCTCGCTCGCGTGCCACGTCCAGCAGGATGGGCTCCATCAGGTGCTGGGGGATGTTGCACATGCCCGAGGGGCTGGCCTGTTCGTAGTCCACCTTGCGCTCGGGGCCGGTGCCCCAGGTCTGCAGCCGGGCGATCTCGGTGCCGGCGAAGCTGGTGGCCCAGACGTTGTTGCTCATCAGCTCGCTGGGCGTAGCAGCCTGCTTGATCCGTTCCTCGATGCCGAGGTCGCGGAACACCTCCATCGCGCGCTGGTTGGTGATGTGCGCGCGCGGCGAGTTGGCGGTGCCGGGGTAGCGGGTGATGGCCAGGGTCTCGATGCCTTGCGTGGCCAGCAGGCAGGCGGCCGACAGGCCGGTGGGACCGGCGCCGACGATGAACACGGGGACTTCGATCTTGCGCATGGTGCGTCTCCTCGGGTGGGTGTCGGGTTTCAGCGGGCTTGCTCGTCGCGGACGGTGTTGCGCAACAGGCCGATGCGCTCGATCTCGACCTCGACCCGGTCGCCGTGCTTCATGTACAGCTTGGGGTTGCGGCCGAAGCCGACGCCGGCCGGTGTGCCCGAGAAGATGATGTCGCCAGCCTGCAGCGTGATCGCCTCGCTGACGGTGGAGATCACGGTGGCCACGTCAAACAGCATGTCGGCGGTGTTGGACGACTGCATGGTCGTGCCGTTGAGCCGCGTCTGGAGCTTCAGGCCCGCGCCGCCGGCCGGCAGTTCGTCGGCCGTCACCACGTAGGGGCCCCAGGTGCCCGTGCCGTCAAAGTTTTTGCCCACCGTCCACTGCGGCGACTTGAACTGGTACTCGCGCACCGAGATCTCGTTGCCGACGGCGTAGCCGAACACGAAGTCCAGCGCCTGGTCCTTCGGGATGTGGCGGCCGCCCTTGCCGAGCACCACCACCATCTCGCCCTCGAAGTCCAGCGAGTCGCTGGCCAGGGGCCGCTCGACCACTGCGTCATGCGCGCCCAGGCTGGTGGCCACGCGCAGGAACAAGGTCGGGTAGTCCGGCTGTTCGTACGGGCTCTCCTTGGTGTGGTCGGCGTAATTCAGGCCGACGCAGAAGATCTTGGGCGGCTCGGCGATCGGCGACACGAAGCTCACCTGGGCCGGATCGACCACCTGGCGGCTACCCGCCATGAGGGCGTGCAGTGCAGCCAGGTCAGTGCCCCGGCGCAGCAGGTCGCCCAGGTCGGTGCCTGGCGTGAGGTCGAACACGGCCAGGCCGCGCTCGGTCAGGGCGCCGACGCGGCGCTGACTGTCTAGAAGGAAGGATGCGAGTTTCATGGTGGGATCCTTGAGGTGAAGGAGCGGCACAGGTGCAGCGCTGGGTGTCGATGGGCTCAAATATGCGTCACGGCCAGATAATATATATTAGGACTTGCACCTATACATATGGCACGAGGCTATCGATTCGACTAGATTCGCTACAGTCCAACCCCAACCGCCCATGCAAGCCGACCCCTCGAACTCCCGCACGATGGCCTCCTCTTTGGCGGCCAGTCTTCGCTCCGACATCATTCGCGGCACCCTGGCGCCGGGCTCCAGGCTGCCGATCAAGGAGCTGTGCGAGCGCTACGACGTGAGCGCCATCCCGATGCGCGAGGCGCTGTCGCGGCTGGCCACCAGCGGCTTCGTCGTCGCCGAGGACCAGCGGGGCTTCCGCGTGGCCGACGTGTCCCCCGAGGAATTGGCGGACATCACCGAGACGCGCATCCATGTGGAATACGAGGCGCTGCGCCGTTCGATCGCGCACGGCGGACTCGACTGGGAGGAAAAGCTGGCCGGCGCCCACCACCGGCTGAGCCGTCTGCCCATGCTCGCCGAGGGCCGCGCCGGCGTGAGCGAGGATTGGGAGCGTGCGCATGTCGCCTTCCACTCCGCTTTGATCGGCGGCTGCCGCTCGAAATGGCTGCTGACCCTGGCCGAACTGTTGCGAGACCAGACGGCGCGCTACCGCCATTTGTCGGTGGCAGGCGAGATGCACGCGCCCAAGGGCAAGCGCGCCACGCCTGTGCGTGATGTGCCGGCCGAGCACCAGCAGATCGTCGAGGCCGCGCTGGCCCGCGATGCGCAGCGTGCCTGCCTGCTGCTGGCGGAGCACTTCAAGGCCACGACGCAACTCGTGCTCGGCAAGAACGGCTGATCGCTCCGGGATGGGCGAGCCGGTCAGCGAAGACGGCAGCCGCTCGATGAGGGTGAAGGCTCGCTGGCCCGAGACGAACCAGTCAAACAGCTGGCCGGTTGCGAAGTCGATCATGTGCAGCGTCGCAGCGGCCTGCTGCCCTTCGAAGGTCGTCGCAGCGTATGACGCCCCGTTGGGATACGAGCCGGGCCGTAGCTGCCGTGGATCACTCGGCCGGGCTGCGTGCCAGGCGTCTGCACGTCGATCTGCGCCGTGAAGGTGATCGAGCCCTTGCGCGGGACTTCGAAGCTGCGCGTGCTGGCCGCGAAGTATTTGATGTGGTCGAACACGCTGAAATCGGCCGAGGTGCGGAACGGCACGGCGCTGACCGAGAACTTGCCGTCGGCGAAGCGCCGCGTGTCCTCGGCCGCCATCTCGCCGGGGCCGAAGGTCGTCGTCCACTTCTGGGCGTAGTCGGCCAGTTTGTAGCCGCCCGGGCGCTCGAAAGCGTCATAGACGATGGTCTCGCGGTGGCACCGCCACACTTTGGCCCGCGCCATCGTCAGGGGCGGAGCGACCGGGCCGGCCGGCGCCGATTCATTCCTTCGGACGAGGCGGGGCGCCGGGTCGGACAGAAGAATCCAGGGCTCACCCTGCCCGCCGCCATGATCACCACCCGCCACCACGTCAACCCACACCGCAGCCCTTGGATGGACGCTGAGATCGAGGCCTACCGCGACACGGTACGCCGCTTCGTGGCCAGCGAGATCAGCCCGCACCTCGACCGCTTCGCCGAGCAGCAGCATGTGGACCGTGCCGTCTGGCACAAGGCGGGCGACCTCGGCCTGCTGCTGGCCGATATCCCCGAGGAGTACGGCGGCGCCAGCGGCAGCTTTGCCCACGTGGCGGTGCTGATGGAAGAACTGGCCTACGCCGGCGACTACGGCTTCGGCGTGTCGGTGCACCAGATCGTGGCCCACTACCTGCTGCGGCAAGGCACCGAGGCGCAGAAGCGCAAGTACCTGCCGCAGATGGCAGCCGGCCGCATGATCGGCGCAATCGCGATGAGCGAGCCCGGCGCCGGCTCCGACCTGCAGGGCGTGCGCACCCGCGCCGAGCTGCAGGACGGCCACTACGTCATCAACGGCAGCAAGACCTTCATCTCCAACGGCTCGATGGCCGACCTGGTCGTGGTGGTGACCAAGACCGACCCACAGGCGGGCAGCAAGGGCGTTTCGCTGCTGTTGCTGGAGACCGCCGATGCGCCCGGCTTCCAGGTGGGCCGGGTGCTGAAGAAGCTGGGCCAGAAGGGGGCCGACACCTCCGAGCTCTTCTTCGACAACGTGCGCTTGCCTGCCGGGCAGTTGCTGGGCGGCGTGGAGGGGCAGGGTTTCAGGCATTTGATGCAGGAGCTGCCCTATGAGCGCACGCTGTGCGCCATCAGCGCCATCGCATCCACCGAAGCGGCCCTGCAGATGACCTTGGCCCACGCACGCGAGCGGCGGGTCTTCGGCAAGGCGCTGATGGACATGCAGAACACACGCTTCAAGCTGGCCGAGGTCAAGACCCAGGCCACCGTGGGCCGGCATTTCGTCGATGCCTGCATCGAGCGCGTGATCGCCGGCACCATGGACGCCGACACCGCCGCCATGGCCAAGTTGTGGACCACCGAGGTGCTGGGCCGCACCGCGGACGAATGCCTGCAGCTGTTCGGCGGCTACGGATACATGATGGAGTACCCAATCGCGCGGCTGTACGCCGACGCCCGGGTGCAGCGCATCTACGGCGGTACGAGCGAGATCATGAAGGAGATCATCGCGCGCGCGCTGGAGCGAGGTGTCTGAAGCCGCCCCCGCCGTGCCCCACCGCTCGCCACAGGACCCCAGGTTACCGGACAAACCACCAAGGAGATGACGATGTACCTGACCCAGGCCTTGCACCGCAGCGTGCAGATCACCCCGGAGGCCACGGCCTCGGTCTACCAGGGCCGGCGCCGCAGCTTCGGCGAGCTGGGCAATCGGGTGGCACGCCTGGCGGCTGTGCTGCGCGGCCTGGGCGTGCAGCCGGGCGACCGGGTGGGCATGCTGGCGCTCAACTCCGACTGGTACCTGGAGTACTACATGGGCGTGTACTGGGCCGGTGGCGTTGTGAACCCGGTTAACACCCGCTGGAGTGCCACCGAGATCGCGTTCTCGCTGAACGATTGCCAGACCGGCGTGCTGATCGTCGACGACAACTTCCTACCCATGCTCGACGAGGTGCGACGCCTAAGCCCGAGTCTGCGCACCCTGATCCATGTTGGCGACGCTGCCGCACCCACCGGCTTGCACTCCTACGAGGGTCTGTTGGCCGAGGCGCAGCCGGTGCCCGATGCCTATCGCGGCGGCGAAGATCTGGCCGGCGTCTTCTACACCGGCGGAACCACCGGCTTCCCCAAGGGCGTGATGCTGTCGCACCGCGGCCTGTACATCAACGCGATGACAATGCCGGCCGAAGGCCTGCTGCAGCCCGGCTGCGTGGGCCTGCATGCCGCGCCGATGTTCCACCTGGCCGATGGCTGCTTCATGAATGGCATGCTGGCCGTGGGCGGGTGCCATGTGATGGCGCCCCGTTTCGACCCGGCGGCCGTGCTGCAGCTGATCCAGGACGAGGGCATCACCGCAGCCCTGCTGGTGCCCACGATGATCCAGATGCTGGTGGACCACGCTGATGTGGGCCGCTTCCGGCTGGGCAGTCTGCGCCAGGTGCTGTACGGCGCCTCGCCGATCAGCGAGGCGGTGATGGACCGTGCCATGCAGGCACTCCCGGCCACAGCCTTTACCCAGCTCTACGGCATGACCGAGCTGTCACCCATCGCCACCGTCCTGGACTGGGCCATGCACCAGGGCGCAGCGCGTGCGCAGGGCCGGCACCGGTCGGCAGGCCGGGCCGCCATCTGCGCGCAGGTGCGCATCGTGGACGCCCGGGGCGTTGAGCTGCCACGCGGTGAGGTGGGTGAGGTGGCAGTACGCGGCCCAGGCGTGATGCTGGGTTACTGGAACCGCCCAGCCGAAACCGCTGCCGCCGTGCGCGACGGCTGGATGCACACGGGCGACGGCGGCCGCATGGACAACGCCGGCTTCGTCTACATCGTCGACCGAATCAAGGACATGATTGTCACTGGCGGCGAGAACGTGTACTCGGCCGAGGTCGAGAACGCGGTGATGACCCACCCGGCGGTGGCCCAGGCCGCCGTGATCGGTGTGCCCGACGACCGGTGGGGTGAACTGGTGCATGCCTTCGTGGTGCGCAAACCCGGTGCGACTGTCACCGAGGCCGAGTTGGTGGAACACTGTCATGGGCGCATTGCCGGGTACAAGTGCCCGCGCGCGGTGTCCTTCATCGACTCGATGCCGCTGTCGGGGGCCGGCAAGATTCTGAAGACCAAGCTCAGGGAACCGTTCTGGGCCGGCCGCGATCGGCGGGTGGCTTGAATGGTCGCCGCCGACCTGGTGCAGTGGCACGTGCAGGATGGCGTTGGCCACCTGGTGCTGAACCGGCCCGAGGCGGCCAATGCGCTCAACTCGGCCATGTGCGAGGCCTTCGAGGTGGCAGTGGCATGCGCGGCTCGGGCCGACGTGGGCGCGGTGTTGCTCTCGGCGCAGGGCCGGCAATTCTGCGCCGGTGGCGACATCCAGGAATTCCTGGTCCGCCGCGCCGACCTGCACCGGCTCGTCAAGGGCATGCTGGATGCGCTACACCCGGCCATCCACCGGCTGGCCATGCTGCCGGTGCCGGTGGTCAGCGCGGTGCAGGGGCCGCTTGGAGGCGCCGGCATCGCGCTGGCACTGAGTGCCGACTTCGTTCTGGCCGCCGACACCATCAAACTGCGCGGCGGCTACTCGGCCATCGGACTGAGCCCCGACCTGGGTGCGTCATTCCACCTGGCACGGCGCGGCGGCGCGATACGGGCCAAGCAGGTGCTGCTGCGCAACCAGGCCATCACCGCGCAGACCTGCCTGCAGTGGGGCCTGGTCGACGAACTGCATGCGCCTGAGACGCTGCTGGACGCCGCCCAGGCACTGGCATCGCAGATGGCGCGCGGGCCGCGTGCGGCCCAGGCCGGGATCAAGGCTCTGTGCGACCGGGCCTGGGCCCACAGCCTGAGGACTCACCTGGACCTGGAGCGCGCCGCCTTGCTCGATGCCAGCCTGTCGGCCGCCGCAGACGAAGGCATTCAGGCCTTCATCGACAAACGCACACCCGATTTCGCTGGGCTTTGACCCGGGCGTCTCGTCCTTTCGGACGAATGCAGATGTAGCTGAACGTGGGAGGCGGCGCACCGCCGGTCCGCGAAGAATGGCCACTCAGTTGCTGCGCTGTGCAGCACCCCCCCCCCCGAGGCGCAGCGCTGCCGCAATCGCGCATCGCTGCACACTGACAACGGACGACCCATGAACATGACCGCCTACCTCCCGCGCCGTGCCTGGCTGCTGCTGGCCGCCGCACTGGCCACCACGCCGGCCCTGGCCCAGCCCGCCAAGAGCGGCCCCGGCTACACAGCCACCGAGATCCGCATCGGCCAGACCGCGCCTTACAGCGGGCCGGCATCGGCCTACGGCGCGATCGGAAAGGTGATGGCTGCGCACATGCGCAAGGTCAATGACGAGGGTGGAATCAACGGCCGCAAGATCAACTTCATCAGCCTGGACGACTCATTCAGCCCGCCCAAGACGGTGGAGCAGGTGCGCAAGCTGGTGGAATCCGACGAAGTGCTGCTGGTGCACACCATCGGCAGTTCGCCGTCGGCGGCGGCGCAGAAATACCTCAACAACAACAAGGTGCCGCAGCTGTTCGTGAGCTCAGGCGCCACGCGCTGGGGCGATTACAGGAACTTCCCCTGGACCATTGGCTTCAACGCCACCTACCAGAGTGAAGGCATCGCCTATGCCCGCTACCTGCTGAAGGACAAGCCCAACGCCAAGGTGGCGGTGCTTTACCAGAACGACGACTACGGCAAGGACATGCTGGCAGGCCTGCGCATCGGCCTGGGCGACAAGGCCAAGGCCATGCTTGTGGCCGAGCGTTCCTACGAGTTGACCGACCCCACGGTGGACACCCAGCTGATCAGCCTGCAGGCCACCGGCGCCGATGTGTTGATGAACTTCACCACACCGAAGTTTGCCGCGATGGCGATCCGCAAGGTGCATGACCTGGGCTGGAAGCCGTTGCACATCCTGGCCAGCGTCAGCGCGTCGGTGGGCTCAGTGCTGACGCCTGCGGGTCTGGACAAATCCGTGGGACTGGTCAGCAGCGCCTACTCGAAGGACCCGACGGACGCGCAATGGGCAAACGACCCGGCGATGGCCGAGTGGCGCGCCTTCATGAAGAAGTATTACCCCGAAGGCAGCCTGGAAGACTGGATCAACGTGTATGCCCAGGGCATGGCGCAGGCCATCGTTCAGACACTGAAGCAGGCCGGCAATGACCTGAGCCGCGAGAACGTGATGCGCCAGGCCGCCAACCTGAAGGACTTCGCCCTGCCCGGCCTGCTGCCCGGCATCCGCATCAACACCAGTGCGACGGATTTCTACCCTATCGAGCAACTGCAGCTCAACCGCTTCGACGGCAAGCAGTGGGTGTTGTTCGGCGGTGTGCTGGGCCAATGACCGGCTTTCTCTACGGCACAAGCGCCAGGGACAGACGATGAATTCGATGCATGACAAGGTGGCCGTCGTGACCGGCGGCGCCTCGGGCATTGGCCGGGCCACGGCCCGGCTGATGGCCGCGCGAGGGGTGCGCGTGGTGGTGGCCGACGTGGACGAGGCTGCCGGCCTCGAAACGCTGGCGCTGATCACCCAGGCCGGAGGGCAGGCGCTGTGGCAGCCCACCGATGTGCGTCAGCCGGAGGCGGCCGAGGCGCTGGTGGCCCGCGCGCTGGGCCAGTGGGGCCGGCTCGACATGGCCTTCAACAACGCCGGCATTTCCGGCAGCACTTCGCTCACCGAAGACCAGACCTTGGCGCAATGGCGCCAGGTACTCGACGTCAACCTGATCGGCGTCTTCAACTGCATGGCGGCGCAGCTGCGGGCGATGAAGGTGCAGGGTGGCGCCATCGTCAACACCGCCTCGGTGGCAGGCGTGGCCGGTGCAGCCGGGGCGGCGGCCTACTCGGCGAGCAAGCATGGCGTGATCGGTCTCACACGCACCGCAGCCATGGAGTACGCCAGGCACCGCATCCGCATCAATGCGGTGTCGCCAGGCTACATCGAGACCCCGATGACCGTCGGGGGCCGCGCGGTGTTCGCGCTGCGCGGGCTCGAGCGCCGCGTGGCCACCGCGCCCATGCGCCGTATGGGCCAGCCCGAAGAGATCGCCCGCACGGTGCTGTGGCTGTGCTCCGATGAGGCCTCCTACATCACCGGCGCCAACCACATCGTCGACGGCGGCGTGATGGCCGGGGTCTGAGAACGACCAACCCACCAAGACAAGACCATGATCGACATCAGCCGCTACCAATTCATCAGCTTCAGCCAGGACCTCGGCGTGCTCACCCTGCGCCTGAACCGGCCCGAGGCGATGAACGCCATCAACGCCGGCCTGCACACCGAGCTGTCCAACGTGTTCGCCGACATCGCTGCCGATCGCAGCGTGCTGGCGGTGGTGCTGACAGGCGAAGGCCGCGGCTTCTGCGGTGGAGGCGACTTGGCCTGGTTCCGCGACATCACGCCCAGCCAGCTGGACGCGCTGTTCCTGGAGGCGCGCAAGATCATCATCGACCTTCTGGAACTGCCGCAGCCGCTGATCGCCGCCGTCAACGGACACGCGGCCGGCCTGGGCGCCACGCTGGCGCTGTTCTGCGACGTGATCTACGTGGCCGATCAAGCCCGCATCGCCGACCCGCATGTGCGCGTGGGCGTGGCCGCCGGTGACGGTGGCGCAGTGATCTGGCCCCTGCTGGTGGGTCCAGCCCGCGCCAAGCAGTACCTGATGACCGGCGACAGCCTGAGCGCCACCGAGGCCGAGCGCATCGGCCTGGTGAACCACGTCCTGCCGGCTGCCGAGGTGCTGCCCCAGGCCACCGCACTGGCACGGCGCCTAGCGGATGGACCGCGACGGGCCATCGAGGCCACCAAAGCCTCGGTGAACAAGCTGCTGCGCGATGCCGCGAACCTGGTGCTGGACACGTCGCTGGCGCTGGAGAAGTCCAACTTCGGTGACGCCGATCACCGCGAGGCCATCCAGGCTTTTGCCGAACGCCGCGAGCCCAGTTTCCATGGGCGCTGATCGGGCAGGCAACGCCATGCAACGCGGCATCGGTCAACAACTGGTCGGCAATGTGCTGATCACGGCGGCACTTCGGTTCGGCGACCGGCCCGCCTTCTTCTGCAGCGCCACCGAGCGACGTTTCGGATTCCGGCAGGTGAACCGGCGCTGCAATCAACTGGCCCATGCATTGCACGGCCTGGGCCTGGCCAAAGGGGACACCGTGGCCCTGCTGTGCACCAACCGGGTAGAGGTTGTCGAAACCTTGTTCGCGCTGGCCAAGACAGGCATCGTGGGCCTGCCGCTGAACTACCGGCTGGCACCCGGCGAGATCGTGGACCTGATGCGCACCCTGGGCGCGCGAGCGCTGATCAGCGAAGCCGACTTCGACACGGTGGCCGAGCGGGCGGCACAGGAACTGCCCACTTTGCAGCACCGCATTCGCATCAGCAGCGGCGGCAGCAGCCCAGCCAACGGCCCGGTGTGGGACTACGAAGGCCTGCTTGCCGCTGCCCCCGAAACCGAGCCCGAGGTCGCACTGGACGAGTCGGACGTCTTCTACTTCAACCTCACCTCAGGCACCAGCGGACTGCCCAAGTGTTATGCGTTGACCCAGTACAACAATGCCACGGTCATGCCGATGTTCACTGCGATGGAGGTGTCGTCGCATGATGTGGTGATGACGGTGTTTCCGATGTTCGGCAGGGTGGGTTACTGCTGGGCGCTGTGCGGCCTGGTGCACGGCATTCCCAATGTGCTGGCCAATTTCGACCCCGGCCGTGTGCTGGGCCTGATCGAGTCCGAGCGGGTCACGATCACCAACCTGGTGCCCACCATGGGGGCGATGCTGTTGGACCACGGCGCATTGGGTGCGCATGACCTCTCGTCGCTGCGAGCCACGGTGTTTGCCGGTGCATCGTTGCCCGAGCCGATCCGCCAGGGCATGGTGGAGCGCATCTGCCCGCAACTCTATGAGTACTACGGCATGCAGGAAACTGGCACGCTGGTGGTGAGCACGCCCGAGGACCGGCAGTGTCGGCCGGATGCGGTGGGGCGTGCCATCCTGCACGCGGAGGTGCGGGTGGTCGATGATGAGGGACGCGTGCTGCCCCCAGGCCAGGTGGGCGAGATCATCGGCCGTGCGCCGACCGGCGTGACGGCCTACCACGACAACCCGGCCAAGACCGCCGAGACATTCCGCAGCGGATGGATCCACACCGGCGACCTGGGCACGCTGGACGAGGAGGGCCACCTGTTCATCCGCGGCCGCAAGAAGGACATGATCGTCACCGGCGGCCAGAACGTGTTCGCCGCAGAGGTGGAGCAGGCCATCCTGGCGCTGGAGGACGTGCGCGACTGCGCCGTGATCGGCCTGCCCGATCCGCTGTGGGGCGAGCGGGTCAGCGCGGTGGTGGTGGTGAACGCCGGCAGTACGCTGGGCGCCGAGGCAGTGGTGCGGCACTGCCGACTCAACCTGGCCGCCTTCAAGACCCCCAAGCAGGTGATCCTGCAACAGGAGCCGCTGCCGCGCACGCCCACAGGAAAGGTTCAGAAGTTCCTGCTTGTGGCTCGCCACGGCACGGGCACCCTCGACGACGGTGCACCAGCAATCGACTGACCCGCGGTCACTGCGGCGAGAGCAGGCCCAGCCGCCGTGCCAGGGCCACCGCATGGGTGCGGTTGTCGGCCCCCAGCTTGGCGCTGATGCTGCGCAAGTGGGTCTTCACCGTCGACTCGGAGACGAACAACCGATCAGCGATGGACTTGTTGCCGTGGCCTTCGGCCAGCAGCGCCAGGATGCGCTGCTCACGCCCCGTCAAGGGCTCCACGGCCGGCGCTGCAGCCCCTTGCGACTGAGGTCGGGTACTTGCGGGCGAATGTGCCTCGGGCACGGTCAAGGGTTGCTGGGCGGTGATCTGCAGCGCCAGCATGGCCGGGCCCTCGTCGGCAAAGCTGCGCAGCAGGCCACCGTCCTGTGCGAACGCGGTGGCTGCCTGCATCAGCTGCCGGGCCTGCGCCGCCTGGCCGCTACGGTGCAGCGCCAGCGCCAGCAGCAGACGGCACTGGTGCGCTCGGCGAAGCCGCTGGCGGCTGTCGGCGGCGACCATCATGGCCTGCAGTGGCGCCACGGTGTCTGCGGCGCGGCCGGTGTGGATGCACAGGCGCTGCCAGGCCAGTGACAGGTCGTCCACATCGTTGGCATGCAGCGACAAGTCCGCATTGGGCAGCGACTCCGGCGCGCCAAGGCGGCGCAGTTCCCGCTCGGCAGACTCCGCATCGCCGTTCAACAGGGCCATGCGGCTGCGCTCCAGGCCGGAACTCCGGCCCAGTCTGGGCTGCGCCTGCGCATGGCCGAGCTGTGCAAGCGCCTCCAGCAGTTCCTGCGCACGGCTGGCCTCGCCGCGCTGCTGCGCGATGCGGGCCAGCACGATGTGGCTGGTGATGATCTGGTCAGGTGCGCCCACCTCGTTGATCAGCGGCAAGTAGGCCTGCAACAGGCGCTCGGCCTCGGGCAGGTCGTCGCCAACGTACAGTGCCTCGCCCAGAAAAGCCGCCGCGATGGTGCTCCCCGACACATGCTGGCCGGGGTGCCGGGTGGCCGCCGACAGCGCCTCGCGGCAGCGGGCGACGGCCCTATGTCCCTGACCCAGCGCCAGGTCGATGCAGGCGTGCAGGCACGCGGCCACCGCCAAGTTGAAGGAGCTGCCGATACGCTGGTGCGAGACCTGCCCAGCGGCCAGCAGCGAGCGTGCATCGTCGAACCGGTTGGCTGCGATCAGACAGAACGAGAATGAATTGTGTTGGATGCTGTGGAGGAAGGCCTGCGATTCGGCGCAGACGCGCCCCCGCGTGGCCTCCCATGCGACCAGGGCCTGCGGCACCTGGTCGGTCATGGCCAGGATGAAGGCACGCAATACCATCATGGGCTCCGCGCCATCGGTGGCGGCATCCGGGTCGGCCTCCAACTCCGCGATCTGCTGCCGGGCCTGCACATAGCGGTGGGTGAAGGTGAGGGCCCAGGCGTAGGCCAACTTCAGCGGCGGCGAGCCGCCGGGTGCGACGGCCTCCGGCAGACGATCGAGCAAACGCGTCAGCAGCCGCACGCGGCCCTTCCACAGCAAAGGCTCTGCGTGCAGCAGCAGCAATGACACGGCCAGCGGCACGTCACCACCGCGCACCCGGTGTTCCAGCGCTGCCACGGGTTGTCGATGCAGCAGAAACCAGTCGGCCGCCAGACCGTGCAGGCGGGCGGCGGCAGAGGGGTCGTGACGGCCAAGTTCGTTGTAAAGGAAGTCGCGGAACAGCGGATGGAAGCGGTAGCTGTGCCGCTCGGCCGCCAGCGGCTGCAGGAACAGCCCGGCACGCTCCAGGCTGTCGAGCAACTCGCGGCTGTCCTGCCGGCCGGACAGCTGGCCGCACAGTGCAGGCTCCAGTTCGTCGAGTACGCTGATCTGCAGCAGAAACTGACGGATACCGGGTGGCTGGCGCGACAGTACGTCTTCGAGCAGGTAGTCGGCCACGGCGGCGTTCGAGCCGCTGAAGCTGAGCACGAAGGCGGCCGGGTCTCGGCGCTCCTTCAGCGCCAAGGCGGCCAGCCAAAGCGCTGCAGCCCAGCCCTGCGTGCGCTGCAGCAACTGGTGCAACTGGTCGTCGCTCAGGGTGAGCTGGCAGCGCTCTCGCAGCAGGCTGCGCGATTCATCGAACGAGAAACGCAGCGCATCGACCGAGATCTCCACCAGCTGGCCATGCGCCCGCAGGCGAGCCAGGCCGAGTTCAGGCGTCTCGCGCGTGGCCAGGATCATCTGGCCGCTGACCGGCATCGCGTCGATCAGCAAGCGCACCACCCCCAGCACGGCCGGGTTCTGCACCGCCTCCAGGTTGTCCAGGAACATGGCGAAGGGCGCAGTCTGGCTGGACAGGTGGTGCACCAGATCAGCGGCGGCGCCGGCCACGTCGGGGCTTGCGCCGGGCCCACCGGAGGACATCAACGCCAGCGTGGGGTCGACCGATTGAAAGGCGGCCAGCAGGTGGGTGATGAAGCGCGAGGCGTCGTTGTCGGCCTCGTCCAGCGTTAGCCAGGACACGGCAGTGCCGCAGCCCTGCAGCCACTGCGCATGGGCCACCAGCGTCGTGGTCTTGCCGAACCCGGCGGGCGCCCGGACCAGCACCAGCTTGGCCTCGGCGGCACCGCTCAGCAGCGCGGCCAGGCGGGGACGCGCCAGCAGGCGCACGGCACCGGTGCGGGGCACAAGCTTGGACGCCACCAGCCGCTGGCTGATGAAGATGCCGGCACTGGCGGTTGATGAGCTTGAGATAGCGTGCTTCACATCCGGCATGATGAACTCGGTCCCATTCGTCAAAGGGAGGGGTTGTCCCCATGCGCCGGAATTCGCCTTTCAAGCGGCCGCCAACGGGATCGCCAGGAACAGCCAACCCTCGTCGGTGGAGATGTACGTGATGTCGCCCGCCCAGACCCTGTCGGGCTCGGTCACCGTGAACTCACGGTTGAGCAGATTCGGTGCAATGGGCCGGTAGTGCTTGCTGTTGGTGGTGACCTTGAAGCGCCGCTTGCCCTTGGCGCGGATGCCGGTGAAATAGCAGTACCAAATGACGTCATGATGAGAACACCTCTCAGGACATCAACGGACCGGAGAGGGATTCACAGCAGACCGCGGTGGAAATTGGGGAGGTCAATCTGTCGATCGCCTCCCCGTTGAATCAGTCTCGCTCCTGTCCAGTCAGACGGCTTCGTCTGCGCCCAACACGCGCCCCGAGACACGCCACTCCACTGGCCGCTTGCCCGTCACGCTCGCCGTGACTTCGAACCTGACCACCTGCCGGTCGATGGCCGCCGTATCGGACGCCTCGGCCACATACACCCCCGGCTTCAACCCGATGCGAAACACCGACACGCCCTTGCGGGGCCTGGCGATGAACACGAACTGCTCGAGCAGCCGACGCAGCGTCGCCCGCACCTGGTACATCTCACCTTCCCCCTCCAGCAAGCGCTGAAGCAATTCCAAGGGCTCGACCGCCTGCTGCATGGCCAGCACCTCCGGCGTCAGACGCCGCTGGTTCTGCTTCAGGCGCTCCAACTGGGTCTGCACCATGCGGCGCTCGCCCGTTGCGGCCTCCATGTCCGTCTCGAACACCGAGGGGTCCAACTTCGGATTAGCCATGAGCATCTTCAGCCGCTGGATGACGGCGTCGAGCTCGACCAGCCTCGCCTTGGCCTCGCGCTCCTCCTGCGCTGGCCCCTCGCGCAGCCGGGCTTCGAGCCTGCGATGGAACTCGTCCAACAGCTCGCCGGTGAAGACCTGCTGCAGCACCCAGCCCAGCGCCGCCTTGGCGGCACCCACCGAGCTGTAGCCCAGCCAGTTGGACTTCGCACCGACGCGCACCGCGATTTCGCACTGGGCGCAGTACAGCGTCAGGCCCTTGCTGCCGCCGACTGCCAGGCTCGCGCTGCATTCGGAGCACTGTGCCAGCCCAGCGAAAAGGTAGCGACCGCCGCCTCTCGGCGCGCGTTCACGCCTGGCCGCGCCGGACACCGGCATCGGATTGCAGGCCTGCCAGAGCTCGTCGCTGACCAACCGCAGGTCCGGCCGCTCGAAGGCCTTCTCTTCGACCGTCTTGCGGCGCTTGGCGGCGCGGGCCTTGGTGTAGGCGCTGCCGTTCCAAACGAACACCCCACGGTAGATGGTGTTGGCCAATACTCGGTAGACGCTGGCCGCACGCCAGTAAGGCTTGCCACCCTTACGGCTGGAGCCTGGTGGCAACACCTGGCTTTGCTGCAGACGCGCGGCGATAGCCGCGGCGGACTGCCCGCCATGGCGCCACCGGTACATCTGCCGCACGACCTCGGCCTCGGGCTCGTGGATGACCCAACGCGTGCCCAGGGCACGCCCGGACTCGGCCACGTCGCGCACGGGCCGGTAGCCAAACGGCGCCTGGGCAATCTGGTAACCCCGTTCGAGTTGGCCCACCATGCCGCGCGTGGTGCGGCTGCCGGTGGTTTCCACCTCCAGGCGCGCTTGCATCAGCTTGAACGTCCACAGCGTGCGCCAGCCTTCGCGGTTCGTGTCGATACCATCGGCCGAGATGAAGCGCACGCCCATCTCATCCACGAAGCGCATCAACATCGCACCTTCGTCGAGTTCCCGCGCCAGCCGGGAGGCCTCGTCGGTCATCACCACGTCGCACTGCCGCGCCTCGATGGCGTCTATCAGGCGGCGGAACGCCAGCCGCTTGGCCCGGCCCTTCAACAGGCCGCTGACGGCGCTGTCGGTGAAAACCAGCTTTGGGTTGATGCTCAGCCCCTCTTTGCCCGCGAGCGCGTGGACACGGCGCAACTGGTCCTCGATGGACGTGGGGCGCTGCTCGTCCATGGAGTAGCGGGCATAGGCGGATACGTTGGACATGGTTGCGTTGGGGTCTGCAAGTAGGTTGGGGGTTGATGGGATGAAGTAGCGATGGCGCGCTCGACCATCAGGTCGAGCAGCTCGCTCAGGGCTGGATTCATGTGTCCTCTGGGTGTGTGTCCTGTGGGGGGCCTATTTGGATGGCCTGGGTGGCCTGGCCGCTGTTCGGTCAGTCCGATGTCGTGGTCGGTTGGCCCGTGGCGAATTCGCCCTGGCTGTCCACGATCTCGACGGTGCGTATAGGCACGGCCCGCAAACCGGCCGGCCACCGGTTGAACAAGACCCCACCGGCATGGCCGGCGGGGTCTTGTGAATCACTTCTGCGATACGCGGGTGCTCAATGCACCTTGCGGTCCTGGTCCGGTGGCGCCGCCTCGTCCTGGCGTCCCCCGATGAGCGTCAACGTCAAGCGCTTTTGCACCGCGGGGTCGATGCCCAGCCGCTGCAGCGAGTCGACTTCTTCCAAAAGCTCCAGGGTCTGCACGAAAGCGCCATGAAGCTGCTGGGTCGAACACGCCCGGGGCGGCGGGTTCTGATGCACGGCCTCGCGAAGTCCGCCAGTCAGGCTCAGCTGCCCCTGTTCCACACGCCCGTCTGCGCAGAGCATCAGCGGCAGAACGCCGTCGGCCCGTGCCGCCTGCAGCCAGCTGCGAACGCTGGGGTCCCCCAGGTCGAGCATGACGACCGATGCGGCGTCGCTGCCGCAGGTGACGACCACCGCAATCTGGTGGAATTCGGCGTACATCGTCATCGACGATGTCTGCACTGACTTCCCGTCGACGAGGTCGGCCATCAAGGCCGGGTCCACGGTCAACTGCGGCACGGGCATGTTCGTGCCGGTGCGCTGGCCGGGGCGCTGGCTTGCCGTCACGCGGGCCTGCACGATGCTGGCGGGGTGCAGGCTGATGTGCAGCCCGAGTTGATTTTGGATACTGAATTGCATGGTGTCCTTGGGTGTGCTGCACATTGCAGCTGTCACGTATAGGCACCGGCTTCAGGGTGGGTCCGGGGGGCTGAAAAGCACGCCCATCAGGGCCAGGCGGATGGCCGGCACGTGAAGAAGAAAGGCCCCAACAGAGGATCTGCCGGGGCCTTGAATCACAACCTGACCTCGGGTGCGTGCCTCAGACTCGTGCAAGCCTTGGTTCGCGGTCCACCGACTCGGCTAGGCCGGCCACCAGTGAGACGCGCACGTTGCGGTGCCGTGCCGGGTCGATGCCAACCTGGCGCAGCCACGTGCCCTGCTCGAACTGGCGCAGCACGTGCTGGAAGGCACTGTGCAGTTCCTCGGTGCCCGCTGGGCGGGACACTGCGCTGCGGACGCAGAACGTGGTCAGCGGCCCCTCCAATCGCAGAGGCAGGTGCGCCTGCCCGGACGGGGACTTCAGCGCCAGCGACATGTGCCCTTGCCGCACCACGTCATCGAGCCAGCGGCGCGCCGACGGGGTGGACAGGTCACACAGCATCGTCGCCACAGAATGGGGCCCGACCAGCATCAGCAGGCCCACCCGCATGTCGGTCAGGTGCATGACGGAGCTGATGACCCGGGGCGCCTTGCCGCTTTGGACGAGCTTGACGATGTCGTCGCCCGTGGGAACGAGCGGCGTGACCAGTTCGAGGTGTTGGGCGCCGGTCACGGGCGTGTCCAGGTCGAGAGCAGTCTGCACGAGCAGGCATGGCATGACGTCGATGACCAGACCGCAGCGGTTGATGCGGGGAAATTTCATGGGTGTCCTCGGATACGCTGCAGGAGTTGCAGCGGTTCGTATAGGCACCGGGCTTCGATGGCTGAAGTGCTCGGCGGCGGCATGCGCCGCGCCGGCCCGCCCTTCCCCCACACCCCCATCCCGGAGTGCCTGTCGAGCCCAGGGGCCTGAGCCTTCACCAGGACCATGAGCGCCTACCTACCCAGGATCTTCTGTTGGGGTGGAAAGAAGCTCCTACCGCGGGTAGAAGTTCTTGAATGGATGGAGGTAGAAGTCAGGAGCCAAGGCAGACCACCCCCCAGCCCGCCGGGTCGCCGCGGGAGGTCGTGGTCGGCCTTGCGACTAGAAGACTGGACGGCAGGCGTCAGCCGATCGCTTTGGCACAGCGGTGGGGTGCTGCCCCCGCTGCCCAGCTGGACTTCGAGACGGCAAGCACCCGTCCCCTCGCGCCTCCTGCTGTACCACCCGGCGCTGCGCCCGTGAACCCGCTTGGCGCCAATGCACGGACGCGGTGTGTTGAGCCCTCTCCTCCGTGCTCAGCGTTTAGGGAGGGGGTTTATGCTCTTGGGTGTTTGCCAAAATTTGCCAAGCCCAATAGGATCCGGCCATGAGCACGATGAACATCTCTCTTCCTGAGACGCTGAAGTCCTTTGTCGACGAGCAGGTCAGCAGCCGCGGCTTCGGCACCAGCAGCGAGTACGTTCGCGAACTGATTCGCAAGGATCAGGAGCGCCTTCACCTGCGCGAGCTGCTGCTGGCCGGGGCACGCTCCAGGCCGGCTGCTGCAGCCGATGGTGCGTACTTCGCAGCATTGCGCGACCGTATCGGTCATCGAAATGCTGTATGAAGGTTATCGTTCCGCGGGAACTCGCCACCAAGGATGTGGACGACGCGATCAACCACTACCTGGTCGAGGCCAGCGAGAAGGTTGCCCTAGCGTTCGTAGACGAACTTGAGAAGGCCTACGCTCACATCGCGCAAAATCCAGCGACAGGTTCGCCGCGCTATGCGCATCAACTCGGACTCGCTGATCTAAGATTTTGGCCCCTCGGGCGCTACCCCTACCTGATCTTCTACGTCGAGCGCGAAGAGCACATCGACATCTGGCGAGTCCTCCACGAGCAACGCGACATCCCGGCGTGGATGAACGAGATGTGAAACGCCAAGCCGGTTATGCGTTCGGCAGTGATGGCCAGTGGTGTTATCTGAGAGGAAATCTCAGGCCAGCAGCCGGTCCAACTCGGCCTGACCACGCGCCCGTATCGTGCTCGCATCCGTGAAACGCCGTTTGGTCTGCCGCGGCGGCTTGGCCTGTTGTGGTGGCACCGACGCGACTTCGGCCTCTCCTTCGCCAGGCACCCGCGAGACGGCTGTCCTGTCGTCGTCCCCGTCAGATTGCAGCCGCCGATCCAGCCAGTCAAAGAACATGCGAGGGTGCCAATAGACGCGCCCGCCGAGCTTCTTGGGGGCGGGGACGACGCCCTCGTTGACCCAGTTCTCAATGGTGCGAGCAGACACGCCGAGTAACTCGGCGAGGTCATCCTTGGTCAAGGGCTTGAACGAATTCGGAGCGTGCATGAGAGCAAAGCGACGTTGTGGGTCAACTTCTAGCGAATGCTGTTTATTGCTGCCCCAAGCGTCGACACCCAGCCCCGCGTCGATGCTGTCCGCAGCGTTGCTGTTCCCGGCAATGACGGGCTACATCGACACACCACCATCTGCCGGTCGGACGGCTGCTCGGACAGCCTCACGGACCCTTCGCGACACCGAAAAATTAGTGGCAAATTAGTGGCAGACCACCCCGGATTCAGGCACGCGAAGCTGCACGAAACGGAGCGCAGACAAACGCAAGTCCTTGATTCATAATGGCTCCCCCGTCAACGGAGCGGGGTATTTGGCTCAAGATCGGCGTTCGGGACGTAGAGGCCGGAGGTTCGAATCCTCTCACCCCGACCAGGAATTCCCTTGCACAGCAAGGACTTATGAAAGCCGCGAACTCCGCGGCTTTTCTACTTCCGGCGGGTTCTGTTCCAAATCTGTTCCACGAGAACAGGATGGATGGCACAGAAATGCCCCGAAGGCTAAAGCGGACTCGCTTCAGAAGTCTCCCGCATCAACTGGAGACTTCCATGGCCGACGTCACCAGCCGCAGCCACGTCCGCGTCACGGTCAAGAACCGCGACGACCTGACGCGCCACTTCAGCTTCAACCAGCTTGACGACGTCGAGGCCTACATGGCCGAGAAGCGTAAACAGCACCTGAAGCCGCGCGTCGAGCAGCTCGACGAGAGCTGGCTCGTGCGCATCTGTGAAAAGGGTCACAAGACCCTGAGCGCCACCTTCAAGACGCGCAAGGACGCCGAGAGCTTCATCGCGCGCACGACGGAAGAGCGTAGCCGCGGTCTGTTCGTCGACTACACGGCGTCGCTGAAGGTGACCCTGGCGCAGCCATTGTGCGCTACCTGCTCGAGGAGGCGCCCAAGCACAAGAGCCACCAGGTTCTGGCGTACTCCCTGGGGGGGCTGGCTCGCCGACAGCGGCCCGGCCGGCCGTGAGCTGCTGGACGGGTACCGTGAGGAATTGCGCAAGCGCAGGCAACCGTCTCGCCGTCCTGGTCGGCCGCCGGAATGCGCTAGCAGAGCGCACTTGTCAGCATTGTGTCCGATACTTCCGACACATTCCGCCCATCTGCCGAGAATATCGGACAGATGAGTTTGGCGCCAAACATGTCCGATACTCTCGACAGATGGAGGCTTTCTGTCCAAAATATCGGACATCATGCGAACTTTTCAGCGCCCCTTTCCCGCGGCAGAACGCCAAATGACAGCGCTGGGTAGTCGTCTGCGCTTGGCCAGGCTGCGCCGCAAGCTCTCGACGGTGCAAATGGCCGAGCGCATGGCCGTGTCTCGAGACACGCTCCATCGTCTGGAGAAGGGCGACCCCGCCATTGCGCTCGGGACCTACCTGCGCGCGCTTCGCGTGCTGGGGCTGGACCGCGACCTCGACCTGCTGGCCCAGGACGACGAGCTCGGACGCAAGCTTCAAGACCTGGCACTCGAGCCAGTTGCCACACGTTCCCCGGTGCGGTCCCCTGCCCGCTCATCGAGTGCGTCTTCCCGCTCTAGGACCAAGACAAAGGCTGGCGATGGCAAAGCGTAACCAAGCTTCCCGCGAGTCCTTCCAAGTCCACCTGGACGCGCGGGAGCTGGGCATTCAGGCCCGGGTCGGCACCTTGTGGCGACACGAATCGCGCACCGACGTACCGGCCGCCTTCGAATACGACCCGGCGTGGCTCAAGTCGGGCCAGGCCTTCATGCTGGACCCTCGGCTGGCGCTGTACGGTGGCGAGCAGCACCCAGCGCATCCGGCGTCAGCGTTCGGCATCTTCATGGATTCGGCACCCGACCGCTGGGGCCGGGTGCTGATGGAGCGGCGCGAAGCCATCGCCGCCCGCCGCGAGGAGCGCAAACCCAGGCGTCTGCAGGAGGTCGATTTCCTGCTCGGCGTACATGACCTGACCCGCATGGGCGCCCTGCGACTGTGCGCCACGGACAACGGCCCCTTCCTCGACGACAGCGCACTCGGCGCACCGCCGGTGACCGACCTGGGCGAGCTGGCGCGCGCCAGCCGCGCCATTGAGGATGTGGACGCCGAGGACCTGCCTGAGTACGAGCGCTGGCTGGCGATGCTCATCGCACCGGGCACCTCGCTCGGCGGCGCTCGCCCCAAGGCGAACTTCGTCGAAGCCAACGGCAGCCTGTGGATTGCCAAGTTCCCCGCCAAAGACGACCGCCATGACGTGGGCGCCTGGGAGCTTGTGGCCCGAAACCTTGCGCACCGCGCCGGCATCTGGATGCCCGAAGCCCAGGGCCTGAAGCTGACCGACCGACACTTGACCTACTGTGCGAAGCGCTTCGACCGCGAAGGTCAAGGTGCGGACGCCAGCCGACGCATGTTCTCGTCGGCGATGACCTTGCTCGAATACACCGACGGCGAGGCAGGTGCCAGCTACCTGGACCTCGCCGAGTTCATCAGCGACCAGGGAGCCCGGGGCCACGTCGACACTGACCTGGAGCAGCTGTTCCGCCGCGTCCTGTTCAACATCCGCGTTGGCAACCGCGACGACCACCTGCGCAATCACGGCTTCATCCGCACGGCCACCGGTTGGCGCCTGGCACCGGCCTATGACATCAACCCAAACCCGCACAAGGATGTGCACGCCATCACCCTGGACGGGCAGACGCAGGAACCAGACATCGACGCGGCGCTCGCCTGCGCCGAGCTGTACCGGGTCACCGACGCCCGCGCCCAAGCCGTCCTCGACGAAGTAGACCAGGCTCTGCGGGACTGGCGACAGGAGGCAGCCGCACAGGGGCTGGGGCGGGCCGAAATCGCGACGATGAAACGCGTCATCGAGGCTTGAAACAGGGGCCACCAGGGCCTCAGGCAAAGCCCCCGAGAACCGCCTCAAGGCGTCCGCGCCGAGCCCGGGCCGCGGACGCCACGAGCGGTTCATCAACGCGAGAGGTGCCCCGTGGGTTCTCATCGGGCGCTCGTACTGCTGCAGCCCCAGCATGCACCGCCCGAGCCAATGCTGAACGTCCAGCATGCCTTCGGGCCGGACTCGGTCGGTCGTCGCGGGTTCTAGGTCAATGGCTCGGTCATCGCGCACCGGTCATCCAAGGCGAAAGTCCATCCTCGTGCGAGCGCCTTTTCCAGCTGCACCAGCTTCGGAAAAACAGAAACAGCTCGATTGCTTATGGTAATGACCATCCAGTTTCTGATTTACCGAAATTTGACTTGACGACTAGCACCAATTCGATAAAGTTTCGGAAAAACAGAAATAAATCATAAAACCCTCCACCCTCTGCCGCGGAAACTGAAACTCCGAAATGACCGACACATCCAGCCGCCGACCGACCCTGTTGAAGTCAGCCCCTGAGCTAGGCCCGGTTGTGCGCGAGCGCCGCAAGTCGCAGTCACTGCGCATCGACGATGCCGCCGGTCTGCTGGGCGTATCGGTGGACCTCATGTCCCGGCTCGAGAACGGCCAAGGGTCGGTGCGCCTGGACAAAGCGCTGACCGTACTCGATGGCCTGGGCCTGGCGCTGATGGTGCTGCCCAAGGAGCACCCCTGGGCCCGCGAGGCGGCCAGCAGCAGCCCGTCGGCGCCCACCAGCCACGGCAAGGCGTGAGGCGGCAGGCATGACCAACGCACTGCACGTCTGGGCGGAAGAGACCCGAATTGCCACCATCGAACACGAAGGGCGCGACGACCGCTGGAGCCTGAGCTATGCCGGGCCCTGGGTCGCCGACGCCCAGTCCTACCCACTGTCGCCGGCCCTGCCCTTGACGCGGCCGCCGGCCGACCACCCATCCGCGTCCATCAAGCGCTTCATCGAGCATCTGTTGCCCGAAGGCAGGGCCCTGGATGTGGCGGTCGCCTACAACGGCCTGGCCAAGACCAACATCTTTGGTCTCATCTGGGCACTGGGCGCCGAGACGGCGGGCGCCCTGCGCTTCACGGGCGACACTGCGGCGGCACAGCCGGCGGGCGAACCCGTCCTGCGAGAAGTCTCCCGACAGGAACTCGACCAACGCATCGCCGATCGGGAGCACGTGCCGCTGACGGTGTGGGATGGCAAGGTGCGCATGTCGGTGGCCGGCCTGCAGGACAAACTGCTGGTCTACCTCGACCGACCGCTGAACGACGGCGGGCGGCTCTTCCTGGTGGATGGGCAGCGACTGGCGTCGACGCACATCCTCAAGCCCGACACCGCCAACCCGAAGACGCCGCACTTGGCGGTCAATGAACACTTCTGCACGTCGCTGGCCCGCCGCATGGGCCTGCCGGCTGCCGAGGTAGGTCTGCTGCGCACGCCCCGCCCGGTGCTGGTGGTGCGGCGCTTCGACCGCGAGGTCGAGAACGCCGGCGGCCAGCCACAGGTTCACCGCCGGCACATCATCGACGCCTGCCAGGCCTGCGACCTGCCCGTGGCCTACAAGTACGAGCGAAATCTGGGCAATGCGCCAGCCGTCCAACACATCCGCGACGGGGTGAGCTTCGAACGCATGTTCAGCTGCGCCGACATCACGGCCAATAAAGCCGCCGCCAAGCTGGCCATGCTGCGCTGGGCACTCTTCCAGTTCTTGATTGGCAACAGCGACGCGCACGGCAAGAACTTCTCGTTCTTCGTTCGCCCGGGCTGCCTCCTGGAGCCGACGCCTTGGTACGACCTGGTGAGCGTCCTGCAGTACGACGGCTTCAACACCGAGCTGGCCATGGCCTATGGCGATGTGTTCAGCCACGCCGAGGTGTCGCCCTTCGCCTTGGCGGACTTCGCCGCACGTTGCGGCATCGACCGCAAGCTGATGCGCCGGGAAGGTCAGCGACTGGCCAAGCTGGCCCAAGCCGCGGCAGCGGCTCAGGCTGAAAACGCCGACTACGAAGGCGAGGCCGAACGGGCATTCGTGCAGGGCGTTGCTGGGTTCGTGGCTGAACAGGCCCAGCGGCTCACGCAGTTGGTGGCGGACGCCGCGCGCTTGAAGGACGGGGACCTTTGAGAGCGGCGAGAAGTGACCCCCGCAGCTTGCGCTGACGGGGGCCGCCATCGCCCGCCTGGTGCACCACTCGACGATCTTCGAGCTCAACAAGGTCGAGAGCTACCGCGGCAAGGCCGCCGCTCGTGACCAGCAAACCCAGCGCACCAACGACAAAACCCAGCGCCGGCGTCAATCATCCGGCGACGACGACAACCAGAACACGTCCGGCCATGCTGGTTGACGCTGTCCATCTTCTTGACCTCCGGCTGGGTGGCGCCCCGACCACCCCACTGACACCCTGCGCAACGGACAGCGTTGTTTCAGGCCGCTGCTCGCCACATGCACAGTGCCAGAGCCGACGTGACCGCGGCTCGGCCGACCCAGGATCGGTTTGAAGCGCCTGCGGCAACTGGCATCATCTGGAGATGCACACCACGACGGCCCCAGGACTGGCCAACAGGCTGAAAACGGAAACCCGAAGCCTGCATGCGCTGGCCGAGCGCAGCGGCGTCATGGCGGACCTGCTGCACGGGCGCCTGAGGCTGGCTGACTACTGCGCGCTGCTGCGCAACCTGCAGGCGATCTACGCGGCGCTGGAGGCCGGTCTGGACAGGCATCCGGCGGATGGCAGGCTGTGGCGGCCTGAGCTGCGCCGGCTCCCAGCGCTGGAGCAGGACCTCGACCGGCTGCACCCCGGCGCCTGGCGGACCGAGTTGCCCTTGATGCCGGCCGCGGCGGCCTATGTCGCGCGCTTGGCGGTGCTGGCACAAACCGCGCCCCGGCTGCTGCTGGCGCATGCCTATCTGCGCTACCTCGGTGACCTGCACGGCGGGCAGATGCTGGCCCGCCTCATAGGCCAGCAGTTCGGGCTTGCAGGCGACGACGGGACGGCCTTCTACACGTTCGGCGAACCAGCCCAGGTCGAGGCGCTGAAGCGCGATTTCCGCGCCGGCCTGGATGCACTGGAGCTGACGCCGCAGCAGGCCGACACCTTCGTGGCCGAGGCCTGTGACGCCTTCCGTCTGCACCAGCAGCTCTTCGACGAACTGCGGGTCTAGGCAGAAAAGCTGCGGATCTGGGCGTACAGCCCGGCGGCGCGGCGGGTCGAGGTTTCCAGTTCCTGCAGCAGCGGCGCCACCGGTGGGCCACCGCGGGCATCGGCAATGTCCATCGCAGCCAGGCTGGCGTTGGTCAGGATGGCCGAGATGACCTCATCCGCCTCGCTGGACGAGCTCTGCGCGGCCAGACGCAGGGCGCTTTCCAGGTTCAGCCGCGCGGTGTCGGCGCGGCGGACTTCACGCAGGTCGATGAGGGTGAGCACGAAGCCCAGCAGCTTGCCGTCGCGGCCGCTGACCGGCTCGGCGTGCACGGCCATGGGCAATGCGCTGCCGTCGGCGGTGAGCAGGTCCAGCTCGCGCCGCCAGCCATGCTGGGAGACACGGGTCTGCTCCAGCGCCTGCTGCACCGTCAGCGCGGCCGCGAACAGCGCCTCGATGGGGCTACCCTTGTCCACCGCCGCGCCGCGCAGGGCCAGCAGGGCATCGTTGGCAAAAACCGCCTGGCCCTGGGCATTGGCCACCAGCACCGGCTCGCGCGAGCCGGCCACGGCACCACGGATCTGCACCAACTGGTGCTCGGCGATCAGCAGCCGCACCGCGTGCACCTGCACAATGATGTCCACCAGCGCCACGCCGATGCCGCGCGCCAGGGCCACCTCGGTGGTGGACCAGGGAACGGCGGTGCCGCGCACGATCTCCGACCAGGCCGCGAACGAGCGCCGCGGCGACAGCTCCAGCGGGTTGTTGGCCACCATGGGCTTGGCCGGGTCGCCGGCCCAGGTGACGCTCTGCAGCTGCTCCTTGCGGAACCAGATCAGCCAGTCCGGGCTGTTGGTGGACAGGCGCACGGCCAGCACGCCGCTGGCCGTCGGCGTCAAGCTGGCCAATGCCGGGTTGGCCTGGCCGACCGAAGCGCAGGCGAACGGTGTGTCGCCATCTTCAGGCTGCTGCTGGACCCAGGCCAGCAGCGCGCGCAGCTCAGGCGTGGACGGTGCCTCGCCGGTGGTCAACACCTCGCCCTCGCAGAACAACGCAGCGCCCGTGGCATCCAGCGGCTGCAGCAGCGTGCGCGGGTTGCGGAACAGCGCATAGCGCCAGTCGCCCTCGGTCGAGGTGGCTTCGACCAGGCGTTGCTCCAGGCGGCGCACCATCAGTGCCACCTGGGCATGGGCGTAGTTCTCGATGGCCGAGATGCGCGTTGAGGCCACCTCGGCCAGCAGATCGGCCGCCGCCCGCACGCTGCAGCGCAGATACCGCGGCGAATAGTGGTGGGCCGCGATCAGGCCCCAGAGCTGACCCTCCCGCACCAAGGAGGCGGTCAACGTCGCGGTTACGCCCATGTTGCGCAGGTACTGCAGATGGATCGGCGACATGCTGCGCAGCTGGCAAAGCGACATGTCCAGCGGCGCCTGGGTCAGCGGCAGCAGAGCCGGTAGCAGCGGCGCCTGCGGCGCGTCGACATCCACCAGCATGCGCACGCGGTTGAGCAGGTAGAGGGCGCGGGCGCGCTGCGGGATATCGCTGGCAGGGTAGTGGTGACCCAGCAGCGATTCCAGCCGCGGGTGGCGTGCCTCGGCGATGACCTTGCCATGGCCGTCGGGGTCGAACTTGTAGACCACCACGCGGTCGTAGCCAGTCAGGTTGCGCAGCACCTCCACCACGGCGTCGGCCAGCACGCCGACCGAGGGGGCGGCACCGAAACGCTGCAATGCGCCGGACAAGGTGGCGGCCATCACCTCGGGCGCCAAATCATGCAGTTCGATGCCGTCACGCACGGTAGCGGCCGGCTCCAGCTCCAGCACCAGCGCGCCTTCCGCGAGCCGGTGCAGGGCGCCATCGAAGCGGCGCTGAGCAGGCCCGATCCGGCACTGCAGCACGACGGCTTCGCGCAGGTCGGCGCCGCGCTGCAGCTGCGCCACACGCTCGGCCACATCCCCACCGAGCACGGCCAGCGGCCGCTGCAGCAGCTGCTCGGGCTCAACGCCCAGCAGGCGCGCCACATTGCCGCTGACCTGCAGCACGCGCAGGTCCAGCTCGCCGAGCACCAGCAGCGCCCCATGGGGTTGCACCGATCCCGCCAGGTGGATCAGCTCACGCTCGCAATTGCTCAGGTCGGCCTGACCGAAGGCGGGTGCCGCGTCCATCACTACCCTGTCTCTGTCTTCTGGCGGTGATTCAATTCAGCAGCGGGGAAGTGCCGGCGGCGTCGGCCGCATAGCCCAGCCCTGACAAGCCGTGCCGCTGGATGCGCAGCGCCAGCGCCTCGGGTGTCATGCCCAGCACGTCGGCGGCGGCGGCGCACCGGCCACCGGTGCGCAGCAAGGCGCTCTCGATCAACTGCCGTTCCGCCCGGTGCGCCACCTCGACCAGCAGATCAGCCAGCGGCACATGGCCGACCTGGTCGAGCAGCCCGGCCAGCACATCGTCGCCCGCCAGGTATGCCGGCAGGCGCTGGCCCGGCCGCAGGACGAACCCCAGGCATGCCTGCTCGCCCTCGGCCATCAAGGCGGCCGACACCCGCACACTCTGCGGATCACCGTCCAGCGCCCCGATCGCCAGCGCCACGTTCGACACCAAGCCGGCACTGCGCACCTGCGCCACCAGCCGCGCCCAGCCGCCATCGGCGTCGACCAGCAGCTCGGGCAGGGCCTGGCCCCGCAACCGGGCCTCGTCGGACCGGCGGGCCAGGCGCAGGAACGCCGGATTGGCCATCAGAATGCCACCCACCGAGTCGGTGATGACCACCGCGTCGGGCGTGGTCTCGACGAACTCGGCCATGTGCGACAGCGCCTGGCTGTCCTGGCCGCTGCCAGTGGCATCGTCGCGGCGGGCCCGCAGCAGGATCCGCGGCCGCGCATCCACACGGAAGGGCGTGACCGCGATGTGCAGCGCGCCGCGGGTGGCCAGGGTGCGCACGCGGATTTCACCGGCACGCCCGGTGCTGCGTGCCGTGGCCAGCAGTTGGGTCACCGCTGCCCGAGCTGTCGGGGGCAGGCTGTCGGTCAACACACGGCCCTGGATCAGGTTCAGGTCCTGCCCCAGCAACTGCGCGCTGGCCGCGTTGGCGTCCAGCACGTGCAGGCTGTCGGCGTCGAGCACCAACACAGCGTCATTGGCGGCCTGGAAAAGCAATTGGTAGCGGTTTTCGGCCTGGCGGCGGTTCCAGTAGTGGCGCTCCATGTCCTGCTGCGCCTCAACGAAGCGCTGCTGGATGGCCGCCACGGCGCGCAGGTCGCGGCCGACGGCCAGCACCGGGCCGTCCACACCCAGCCGGATCGCCGACCAGGTGACGGGCAGTTCTTCACCGCCCTGTGCGGGATGGTTGACCTGGCGCCGGCGCGACACGACACCGAGGCTGGCGACTTCGTCCAACAAGGACTGGATCTTGGGCCGGGTGCTGGCGCTGACGGTATCCACCCAGCGCTGGCCCACCCACTGGCCACAGCCCTGCGTGCGCACGGCCACCCCCTCCGCCACCGACGAAATCACCCCGTCCTTGTCGATCACCAGGGCGATGTCGCTGGCGACGCGGGCGATCGTCGTCGCCAGTTCGGTAGCCAGCGGCGACAGGGCGCTGAGGTCTGGGTCGGGAGGCGTGGACACCGGTGGCAGTCTCGATCAGGTGATGGCGCCCGGTGGCGGCTCGCGGCCGCGTCGGTGCAGTCCTAAATTATCACAAACCCCCCGATCGTAGGCGCCTGCAGCGCCGCCCTGCCCACCAGAAACCCTCGGACGGGTGCCGCTCAGCCCGGCGTGGCGGCCGGCTTGGTCTCGCCCGCCGGCAGCGCCTGCAGCGCCTTGAGGTCGTCGGCAGTCAGTGTCGCGACGCCCGAGGCCGCCGCGGCCGGTACGGGCGCGGCCTTCCCCTGCAGTTCCGGGTGGTACTTGGCCATCTGCGCGCCGTAGAGCGGCTTGTGCGCACCCTGGTGGCAAGTGGCGCAGTTGACCTTGGCCACGTCGCCGCCCGGGCCCAGGCGTTGGACCGGAAACGTGGTGGTCAGCGGCACCAGATAGTCCTGGTTCAGCTCGCGGGCCATGCGGATGCCATGCCAGGCAGTCAGCCGCGGTGGCGAGCTGTTGGACCAATCGCCAAAAGCGCGGGTGTTGTGGCATTGGGTGCAGTTCACGCCCAGCGACTTGGACATGTGCACCATCAGGCCGTAGGTCCACTCGGCCTGCTTGGTCGAATGCCGGTTGCCCGCGGGCAGGGCCTGGTCGCCCTGGACCCGGATCGGCTCCGCGCCGAGCAGGAAGGGTGTGAAGGGGTCGTTCGGCAGCGACGCCAGACCGACGCTGAGCGCAGGCGCATTCTGTCCCGCCAAGTCACCGGCAAAGCTGTTGGCGCCCCTGGGCGCCAGCGGTTTGAACCAGACCTCCTTGGGCACCGGCTCGCCGCGGTGGCAGGTGAAGCAGGTCACTCCGGTCTTGCCGACATGGCTCTGCCACTTGCTGTTGACCGTCTGCGTCATCTCCACCATGCGCCGCGCCACCACCTTGGTATAGAGCGAATCGTCGGCGAAGTTCTGCACGTTGTGGCAGTGCACGCAGCCCTGCTTGGGTGCCACCCAGGCGGTCATGGCGACCATCGTGCGGCTGAATTCGCCGACGCTCAGATGCCCCAGCACCTTGACGTTCTGGTAGACCTGACCGGCTTTCGGGCCGTCCGGCGAGGCCAGCTCCAGCGGCGGCGGGGCCTGGTTGTTGGCCGCCTGTTCCGCCATCGTGCGCGGGTTGTAGATCTGCTCCATGCCGGTGCCGCGGTAGCCCCGCTGCACCGTGTCGACCGGCGGCCGCTCGCAGCCGGCCAGCAGGCCAAAGCTCGCAGCAAGGCCCAAAAGCGTGACACGGATGCGGTTCATGCTTGAACTCCCGTCAGGGACGCGACCCTGCTTGCGCGCTGGATGCTCTCGAGAGGGGGTGCGGGCTGGACGGCCGGCGCCTGCGCCGGCAGCTGGGCCTGAATGGCCAGGCCCATCGCCGAACCGCCAAAGCCCTGGCCGAAGCCGGTGGACAAGGCATTGGCCCAGCGCCTGAACTGCTGTCGGCTCATGGCTTGCCCCCCAGCAGTTGCAGCGCCGGGTCGATGACCGGCTGGAACACCGCCGGGTACATCGGCGCCAAGCCGTGCTTGACGCCCCAGAGGTACCAGTTGTCCACCACGGTGCCGGTCAGCAGGATGCCGATGCCGCCGGTGAGCGGGCACAGCACCGCGAACCACCAGGCCCAGCGGTGGATGGATTCCATCGTCGCGTTGAAGCCCATGGTCCAGCGCCAGAACAGCGCCGCCCGCTCGCTGGCCGTTCCGCGGTCGGTGATCTGCTCGATCTCGCGCTCGCCGCCGAAGCGGCTGACCGCCAGGATGGTGGCCCCGTGCATCGCGAACAGCAGCGTCGACCCGTACAGGAAGGCGATGCTGAGCATGTGGAAGGGGTTGTAGAACAGGTTGCCGTAGCGCAGCGAGAAGGCCGCGGTCCAGTCCAGGTGCGGGAAGATGCCGAAGGGCACCGCCTCACCCCAGCTGCCCATCAGCAGGGGGCGGATGAAGCCCAGCACCAGGTAGAGCCAGATGGCCGCGGCAAAGGCCCAGGCCACATGCGTGCCCATGCCGAGCTTGCGTGCGCGCCGGTACATGCGCACCCACCACAGCAGGATGGCCAGGGTCAGGAAAAAGCCCGCGAGCAGCCACCAGCCACCCTGGTTGAGCGGCGGCAGTTTCAAGCCGTAGGCCGGCGGCGGCGGCTCCAGCGCGAGCCAGAACAGCTGGCGTGCGAACTGCACCGGGTCCCAGTGGACCGAAGCCCACATGTTCAGCCCGATGATCTCGATGGCGATGAAGCCGCAGATCAGCGAGCACACGCCCAGCCAACCCAGGTAGATGGGGCCCAGCTGCGCATCTCCGATGCGGCCCAGCAAGTGCACATGCACCGCGCCGCCGCTGCGCTGGTACTCGTCACGCCCGAGCGGCACGCCGGGATAGGACGGTGCAGTGACCTGCACGCTGGTGAACAGGTTCTGGTATTCGGCCATGGTGGGGTCTCCTCACTTCCAGACCGGCAGGTTGAGCCACCAGCTCCACCATTCGGGCCAGCCACGGGTCCAGAAGGGCCCACTGATGACGATGCAGACGGCACTCCAGAAGCCGGCGGACAGCGCCAGGAACAGACCGAGCCGGTGGATGCCCAGCGTGCCGATCGAGTAGCCGATGGCGTCTCGGAAAAAGGTGTTCTCGTGCTCGGCCGTCTTGACCACCTCACCCTTGCCCGGGTTGGTGGCCGACAGGATCAGCGAGCCATGCAGCGACAGCGCGAAGGTGGTGGCGAAGAAGAAACTCACCGCCAGCATGTGCGCCGGGTTGTAGTGGAAGTGCAGGTACTGGTAGCCGGTGTTGGAAACCCAGTCCAGGTGACTCATGATCCCGTAGGGGAAGCCATGTCCCCAGGCGCCCATCAGCAGCGGCCGGATCACCACCAGGGTGACATAGGCCAGGATGGCGACCGAGAAAGCGAAGGGCACGTGGTAGCCGATGCCGAGCTTGCGGCAGATCTCGACCTCGCGCAGCGCCCAGGAAACGAAGGAGCCGGTGGCGCAGACCGTGATCAGCTGCCACAGCCCACCGTCCATCAGCGGCGCCATGCCCAGGCCGTATTTCAGGTCCGGCGGTGCGATGCTGATCTGCCAGAGGTTCCAGGTACCGCCCTGCGACGCGCCCCAGACGATCAGCAGGATGCCGACCAGCGCGAAGAACGCGGTCGTGACACCGAAGAAACCGACGTAGAAGGGGCCGACCCAGAAGTCGAACAGGTCGCCTCCCAGTAGGGTCCCACCGCGTACGCGGTACTTTCTCTCGAAGTTCAGCATGGCCATGCTTGCCACCTCAGGTAGTGCGGCACCCGCGATGTGCGGGGCCCTGTGCCGTCTGGGCACGGCGCGGGACGATGCCCGCGCCGTGTGTGCGCATTGACGCGACGACTACTTGGACGCAGGCGCAGGCATGGATGAGTTCTGGCTCACCGCCTGGGTCCTCGGCCCGTCGAGCCAGTTGAACTTGTTGGTACTGAGCAGCACGAAGTGAATCACCAGTGCCAGTACGAACAAGAAGGCAAACAACGCGACCAGCGCTCGGCGGGGGTCGAACAACAACCAAATTCTCCACATGCTTCTATCTCCTAATTGAGGTGTGCCATGAAGGTGTAGACACCCGACTTCACACCCTTGATGAGCGATTTCTCGCCTTCCGCACCCGGCAACCACGCACGCCATTCCAGGAACAGCACCTGAGCGGCAAGCGCAATCAAGAGCACGAAGACAAAACTCACGAAGAACTGGGCTTCGTAGGTCTTGGAGCCCTGCGCGGCAGGGCTGCTCGCACGAACGGTGGTGATCTCAGCCATGGCGGACCTTTCTTTCAACGAGGGCTCAGAGCCAGGGGCGCCACATCCACACCAGCACATGCGCCACCACGGCAACCGCCGTGAAGCCGATGAAGCTGGTCATGAAGATGCCGTGGAATTCCCGGGCTTCGTTCTCAGTCAGCCCGGACAACGAGCCTGTTCTGCTTTCAGCCATATCGATAGCTCCTCAAAAAAGCCTTGCGGCCAGTACCGCGCAGCTCCCGCGCGGCAGGGACTTCCAGGGCCGCAGGCCCCCGGCAAGACTTGAATTCATGTCAGCGCGCCCAGGGTCGCCGCAGCGAGCTGCCGAGCGCGCCCTTCCAGATCCTCGACCGCGACGGCCGATGCGCCGCGTGCACGCGCCGCGGCTTCGGCCTGGTCGCGCAGGCGCTTGGCCGCCGAAATGCGCACCAGCACGGGCTGGGCTTCCAGCAACTCGTCGAGCAGGGCCTTGGCCTCCTGGTTCCAGGTCATCTCGGCGAGCGCACGGGCCGGCGTGGCGTCAACGCGGTCCAGCTCGGTGCCCAGCGGCAGGATGTGGAACAGCGCGTCGAACAGCGCATTGCAGAACTCCTGCACCAGGTAGGTGGCGCCGGCATACCCCATGAACGGCGTGCCGGTGGCGCGGCGGATCAGCGCGCCGGGAAAGGACGCGGGGATGAAGGCCGGCTTCATCGGGCCCTGGGTCGCCGCCTCGGCCAGGTACATGCGCTCGTTGAAGCTGCCGTAGAGCACCAGCGGCGCCTTGTCGTGCACCAGCGCCCGGATGGCGGCGTTGTCGGTTTTCTCGCCGGGCTTGCGGCAGACGGCAAAGTGACAGGGCAGGCCCAGCTCGTCCTCGAAGAAGTGGCGCACGCCACGGGTGTAGGTTTCGCTCGCGACGATGGCGAAGCTGGCGGTGGCGAAGAAGTCCTGCGTGACCGAGCGCCACAGGTCCCAGATCGGCTTGATGGTGGTGTGCTTCTCGCGCTCGATGAAGGGCTCTGGATCGAGCTGCAGCAGGGCACCGAGCTGGCGCAGGAAGGCGGTCGTGCTGTGCAGGCCGATGGGCGCCTGCAGGTAGGGCCGCTCCAGTGCCTCGCAGAGCAGACGGCCGAACTCGCGGTACAGGCAGATGTTCACGTCCGCATCGACCAGCCTGGCCACGTCGGCCAGATGGCTGCCCAGCGGGAAGACCATGTTGACCTCGGCCCCCAGGCCCTCGACCAGGCGGCGGATCTCGTGCAGGTCGCTCGCGCTGTTGAACTGGCCGTAGCAGGGTCCGATGAGGTTGACGCGCGGCTTGTCGCCGGCGGGCCGCTCGGCAAAAGGCGTGCGGGCCGGCACTTTCTTCAGGCCGTATTCGGTCCAGAGCCAGAACATCGCGCGGTTGGCGCATTGCCACTGGTCCTCGTCGATGGTGCGCGGCAGGAACCGGGCAATCGTCGTGCCTTCGGGCGTCACACCGCCGCCGATCATCTCGGCGATCGAGCCGGTGACCACCACGCTGGGCAGGTCGGGGTCCAGCGCCGCGTGGGCCCGCTTCATCGCGCCCTCGGTGCCCTCGCGGCCCAGTTGTTCTTCGGCCAGGCCGGTGACGACGATGGGCAGCTCATGCGGCGGCAGCGCGTCGGTGTAGTGCAGCACCGACGTCACCGGCAGGTTCTCGCAGCCCACCGGGCCGTCGATGACCACCTGCAGGCCCTTGATCGCGGTGAACACGTAGACGGCGCCCCAGTAGCCGCCGGCACGGTCATGGTCGAGGACGAAGCTCATCAGACCATCTCCTCCGCCTTGCGCCGCTTCATCAGCTTGATCACCTGGCGGCGCGTTTCGGCACGGAACTCGGGGCGCAGCACCGGCACCTCGGTCCACACCCCGGCGCGGTCGCCCTGGCCGGTGTCGCCGAAGAACTCGCGCATGCGGTTGAAGCGCGCCTGGTTGGCGATGGCGCCGTTGATGACCTGGGCCAGCGAGCCCGCACCGGCCGGGCCCATCAGCGGCCGCGCCGAGATCAAGTTGGTGAAGTAGAGCGACGGCACCGCCAGCTCCTTGCAGGCCTGCACCAGCGGCGTGGTGCCGATGGCGAGCTGGGGGCGGTGGCGCGCCACGGCGGCCAGGTCCTGCTCCAGCGAGGCGCGGTATTGCACCTCGCAGCCTCGGGCTTCCAGCCACAGGCGGTCCGGCTCGGACCAGGGCGTGCGCGGGCAGGCGGTGCCGACGTAAGGCACCGTCGCGCCACTCTCGACCAGCAGGCGGGCCACCAGCAGCTCCGAGCCCTCGTAGCCACTGACCGTGACCTTGGCCTGGATCGACGACCTGGCCAGTGCGCTGCGGATGGTGGGCACGATGGCGGCGATGGCGGCCTCGACCCGGGCGCTGGGAACCTCGGCCGCCTCGCCGATGGCGCGCAGCCAGGCGGCGGTGCCGTCCGCGCCCACGGGGGCCGAGCCGACGACGGGCCGGCCGGCGGCCTGCAGCTCGCGCACGCTGGCGGTGTAGAAGGGGTGGATGGCGGCGGCCACCGTGCAGTCCAGCGCGGCATACAGTTCGCGCCACTCGCGGGTGGGCACCACGGGGCCGGCCTTCAGGCCCAGCGGGGCGAGCAGCATGCCGATCACCATGGGGTCGGCCGGGAACAGCTCACCCAGCAGGCTGACCGTCCTGGCCGCGTCCAGCCCCTGCTCGCGCCAGCCCTTGGGTGCGGCCACCGGGCCGGCCTCGACCTCGCTGCGGGCACGCTGCAGCATGGCGCCGGCGAGCACATCCTTGGCTTCAGCATGCGTGGGCACACCAAACCCCGGCACGTCGATGCCGATGATGCGCACGCCGTTGATGACCTTGGGCAGCAGTTGCAGCGGCACGCCGCTGGCGGTAGGCACGCACAGGTTGATGACCACCAGCGTATCCAGCCTGGCGGGATCGGCCTGCTCATGCACCGCGTCACGGATGTCCTCGAACAGCTTGCCGGTCACCAGGCTCTCGCTGTTGAACGGCACATAGCCCACGCTGCGCTTGGCGCCATAGAAGTGCGAGGTGAAGGTCAGGCCGTAGACGCAGCAGGCCGAGCCGCTGACGACAGTGGCCGTGCGCCGCATGCGCAGGCCCACGCGCAGCGCACCGAAGGCCGGGCACATGCTCTGCGGCTGGTCGTGCGGGCCCTTGGGGTAGTCGGCGGCGTAGCGATCCAGCGTCTCGCGGGTGGCGGCGCTCTGGCTCTGGCGCTGCGCCAGGGCCATCTCGGGTGTCGCGTGGCAGTTGGACATGTTCAGGCCGCGTCGTAGACGACTTCGAGCGTGGGCCGGACCCGCTCGGTCTTGCCGACCATGTCGAACAGCGTCGCCGGCTCCATCTGGAAGTTGCGACCGGTCACCTCGGCCGAGAACAGGCCCAGCAACTGGTCCTGCGTCTGCGGCCTGGGCCGCACCGGCGGCGCTGCACCCACGTTGGTGGCCAGGGTCTCGAACAACGAAGCCCAAGGCGTGCCGGGCCGGCCGATGATTTCGTAGCTGGCGCTCTTGCGGCGGATGTCCTCATGGGCCGGAATCGCGGCCAGCACCGGGATGCCCGCGTTCGCGGCGAAGGCCGCAGCCTCGCCGGTGCCGTCGTCCTTGTTGATGACCATGCCGGCCACGCCGACGTTGCCACCCAGCTTGCGGAAGTATTCGACGGCGCTGCAGACGTTGTTGGCCACGTAGAGCGACTGCAGGTCGTTGCTGCCGACGACGATGACCTTCTGGCACATGTCGCGTGCGATCGGCAGGCCGAAGCCACCACAGACCACGTCGCCCAGGAAGTCCAGCAGCACGTAGTCGAAACCCCAATCGTGGAAGCCCAGCTTCTCCAGCGTCTCGAAGCCGTGGATGATCCCGCGCCCGCCGCAGCCGCGGCCGACCTCGGGGCCGCCCAGCTCCATGGCATAGACGCCGTCGCGCTTGAAACAGACATCGCCGATGGCGACGGCCTCGCCGGCCAGCTTCTTCTTCGAGCTGGTCTCGATGATGGTCGGGCAGGCCTTGCCGCCGAACAGCAGGCTGGTGGTGTCGCTCTTGGGGTCGCAGCCGATCAGCAGCACCTTCTTGCCCTGCTGGGCCATCATGTAGCTGAGGTTGGCCAGCGTGAAGCTCTTGCCGATGCCCCCCTTGCCGTAGATCGCGATGATCTGCGTCGTCTTGGTCACCGGGCCGGTGGCCGGCGCATCGGGTTCGATGGCGGCCTCGGCGCGCAGGCTGTCGGTGCGCGGCTGGAAGCGCATCGGCGCCTCGGCAGGAATGCTTTGGCTGCTCATGCGTGTTGTCTCCAGTCCAGGACCATCTTCAGGCAGCCGGCATCGCTGAACGCCTGCTGGTAGGCGAGGCCGGCCTTGTCGGCCGGTTCGCTGTGGGTGAGCAGGCCGTCCAGCGACAGCCGGCCGCCATGCAGCAGCGCGTTCACGGCCAGCATGTCGGGTCGCTTCCACTCGGCAGCCACGCGGATACGGGCTTCGCGCATGAAGGCCGGTGCGAAGCTCAGCGATAGCGGCTTGGAATAGAAGCCCGCCAGCACCACCTCGCCGCCGTAGCCCAGGCGGCCGATCAGGCTGTCGAGCAGGGCCGGGTCGCCGCTGACGTCGTAGATGGCCTGGTAGTCGCGGCGCGGGTCATCGTCCGGGTGCACCACCGTGTAGCCGATGGCGCCATCGGCGCGCGCCGGGTTGGTTTCCCACACGGTGAAGTCGGTGATGCCGGCCGCCACATTCATGCGCGCCAGCAGGCGGCCCAGCACGCCGTGGCCGACGATCAGGTCGGGCGGCGTGTGCGACTGGCCTTGCCCGCCGCCGGCCACGCTGTGGTAAGCGGTCGCGGCCAACGCGAGCAGCACGGCCTGCTCGCCGAGCTTGTCCTCGACCGGCACGACCTTCTGCCCAGGCACCACCAGCCGCGAGGCCGAGCCGCCGAACAGGCCCTTGACCTCGCCGAAGCAGCGCGCACCGGGCACGAAGACCCGCTGGCCGATCCAGTTTGAACTGGCCGGGCCGACCGCCATGACGCGGCCAACCGCCTCATAACCCGGCACCAGCGGGTAGCCCATGCCCGGGAACATCGGCATGGTGCCGGTCCAGATCAGGCGTTCGGTGCCGGTGCTGATGCCGCTCCATTCCACCTCGACAACCACGTCGCCGTCTTCCATCACCGGCAGCCGCAGGTGGCTGAGGCTCAGGTGTTCGGGGCGGTCGATGACCACGGCCAATGTCTTCACGCGGACACCTCCTGCGATGCGGCACCACGGCAATCCGCGGCCGTGGCTTGGGGGGTGGAATGCCTGGATCTCATGAAGTCATACTACGCTTACACAACAAACCGTCAACTAACATTTACACTTATTTGAACTGTCGGCGTCGGCCACCAGCACGCTGGCCTGCAGCGGCAGCGGCGTGGGCAGGCGGCGAACGGTGGTGAAGCCCGCCTCGGCCAGCAGTTCGCGCAGGCGCCCTTCACTGCGCGGCTGGCCGCTGCCCATGGCCATCAGGTAAAAACCGAAATAGGCATGCCCCATGGCCTGGTTGCCAGGCGTGTCGGCCAGAGGTTCGGCCAGCAGCAGGCGACCGCCCTTGGCCAGCGCACGGTGCACCGCGCGCAGCAGGCGCAGGACAGGCTCATCGCCGTGGTCATGCACCACACGCAGTAGCGTCACCAGGTCGGCACCGGCCGGCAGTTCGTCGCGGAGGAAGTCGCCCCCCTGGGCGCTGCAGCGAGAGGCCAAGCCCGCTTGCGCGAAGCGTTGCGCCGCCCGCGCGGCCACGCCGGGCAGGTCGAACACCTGCACGTGCAGGGCCGGGGCATGCCCGGCGGCTGCGCAGGCGAAGGCGCCGTCGCCACCCCCCACATCGAGCAAACGGCGGTGACGCTGCAGCGGATAGACGTGCAGCACCTGCTCGGCCACCAGGGGCTGCGAAGCGGCCATCAGGGCCGAGTAGTCCGCCAGTTGCCGCCCAGGCAAGGCGTCCGGTGCTTCCGTGCCGGCATAGGGCCAGAAGCCCGCCAGTTGGCCCGGCCCGGACTCGCCGCGCAACAGCGCCAGCGGGTCGGCCAGGTCACGGTACAAGGCCACGTGGTGCTCGACCATGGCGGCCAGGCCCGGGTTGCCCGCCAGCGGCGCACCCAGCGGCCCCAAGCCGTAGCGCCTCTGGGTGCGCGGCGCCAGCAGGCGCAGGGACACGGCCGCCAGCACCAGGCGTTCGATGGATGCCAACGGCAGATTCAACCTGAGCGCCAGCGCGGGCAGCGTGTGCGGCCCCTCGGCCAACAGCAGGTCGAACAGGCGCAGTTGCACGCAGGCCAGCAGCACCTGCGAGTAGACAAAGCCCGCCACGAGGTCGAACACCTGGCCCGCGCGGCGGCGCGCGACCCAGCGCGTCGGCGCGAAACCCTCGGCCCAGCGGCGAAACCGTGCACTGCCCAGCAGCCGGTCGCGCCAGGCCAGCGGCGCATCGCTCCAATGCGCGGCGGGCAAGGCGGGCGGCGTGGCCCGCGGAGCGGCGGGCTGTGCCATCGGTCAGGCCGCAGCGGCCACGCGCGCCGCCAGGTGCTGTGGTACGAGCCGGTTGGCCTCGTGGCGAATCAGCTGGCGGAACTGCGACGCGCCAGGGCAGACCGGCACCGTCAGCAAGGTGGCTTGCACCAGCCGTTGGAACTCGGCCAGCGCGCCCTCCAGCCCCAGTTCACGCGCCATGCTGGGCCGGCCCAGCGCCACGTCCTGCCCGCCCGGCTTGCCCAGCGTGCTGGCATCCAGCATCACGTCGCGGATGTCGTCCGCCACCTGATAGGTCTGGCCCAGGCGCTCGCCCAAGGCGCGCCAGGGCGCGCCATCGGCCCCCGCGGCCTGGGCGCCGGCCATGGTCGCGGCTGCAAACAGCGCGCCGGTCTTGGCCCGCTGGTAGTCACTCAGGCTGAGCTGCGGCTCGCACTCCCAGGCCTGGCCGGCCACGATGCCCATGGGCATGCCGACCCCCTGGCTGACCGTGCGCAGCAGCACCGGCAACCGCAATGGGTGGCGCCGGGCGCTGCCGCCCAGCACCTCGAAGGCCGCCACGATCAGCGCGTCGCCGGTCAGCACGGCCAGGCGCTCGCCGAAGGCGCGGTGGACCGAGGGCCGACCTCGCCGCGTCTCGGCCGCGTCGAAGCAAGGCAGGTCGTCATGCACCAGCGACGCGCAGTGCAGCAGTTCGATGGCCGCCGCCACACCGTCACTCAGGCCCGGGTCGTCCTCGCCGCAGGCCAGCGCCACGGCCAAGCTCAGCTTGGGGCGGATGCGCGCGCCGCCCGGGAAGACGGCGTGCTGCATCGCCGCCGCCAGCCGGGGCGGGTGGCCGCCCTGCAGGCCGGGTGCCAGGCTGGTCCGGAGGGCTCGCTCGATTCGGTCGTCATGCGACATAGAGGCCTTTGCTGGGAGTGAACTCGCACGACGAACCATGTCGCAAACGAATTACATTACTATGTGTCAATTAGCATAGACACACACTGGATTGGCGTCAATGAGCCTGCATGCCCTGCCCGACCGCCTGCGCCCACCGCGCGTGCTGGTGATCGGTGCGGGCGTGGGTGGCCTCAGCGCCGCCGCCCTGCTGGCGCACGAAGGTATGGACGTGCAGGTGCTGGAGCGCACCGCCACGCCGGGCGGCAAGATGCGCCAGGTCGCAGTCGGCCCGCTGCGCCTGGACGGTGGCCCCACGGTGCTGACCATGCGCTGGGTGTTCGACGCGCTGTTTGAGCGCCTGGGCGAATCGCTGGACCGCCATCTGCACCTGAGCCGCTGCGACGTGCTGGCCCGCCATGCCTGGGGACGGGACGAGCGGCTCGACCTGTCGGCCGATCTGGACCTCAGCGTGGCCGCGATCAGCGACTTCAGCGGCGCCGCCGAGGCACGGCGCTACCGCGCCTTCTGTGCACGCGCCCGCCAGATCTACCAGACGCTGGACCGCCCCTTCATGCAGGGCACCCGGCCCACGCCGGGCTCGCTGGCCTGGCGGGTGCTGCGCCAGCAGGGCCTGCCCGGGTTGCGCCAGCTGCTGTGCATCTCCCCCTTCACGACGCTGTGGCGTGAGCTTGGCCGCTACTTCCATGACCCGCGGCTGCAGCAGCTGTTCGGCCGCTATGCCACCTACTGCGGCTCGTCGCCGTTCGAGGCGCCCGCCACCTTGATGCTGGTGGCGCATGTGGAGCGCGAGGCGGTCTGGCAACTCGAGGGCGGCATGTACCGGCTGGCGCAGGCGCTGGCCGGCTGCGCGCTGCGGCAGGGCGTGCGCTTGCGCTACGGCTGCGAGGCCAGCCGCCTGTTGTTGCAGGCCGGCCGGATCAGCGGGGTTGCGCTGGCCGACGGCGAGCACATCGCGGCAGACTTCGTGGTCTTCAATGGCGACGCCCAGGCGTTGAGTCGCGGGCTGCTGGCCGAGCCGGTGCGGCAGGCCCTGGGCACACCGGCCCGGACGCGACCATCGCTGTCGGCGTTGACCTGGCACGGCGAGGCCGGGGCCGATGGCTTTGAGCTGTCCCACCACAACGTCTTCTTCGGCCCGCCAACGGGCTACCGGGCCGAGTTCGAGGCCATCGCCGCCGGCCGCCTGCCGCAGACGCCGACCGTCTATGTCTGCGCCCAGGACCGCAGCGGCCAGGCATCACCCGCCCGCCTCGGGCCGCACCGGCCGGAACGGCTGATGACCCTGGTCAATGCCCCCGCCAGCGCCACCGGCCAGGCGCTGACGTCCATGGAGATTGCACGATGCGAAGAGCAGATGTGGACCCAGCTGAGCAACGCCGGCCTGCGCCTGACGCCCACGGCGCCGCCCGTGCTGACCCGGCCGCAGGACTTTGCGCAGATGTTCCCGGGCAGCGACGGGGCCTTGTACGGACCAGCCAGCCAGGGCTGGCGGGCGAGCTTCTGCGCACGCCCGGATGGCCGTACGCGGGTGCCGGGGCTGTACCTGGCCGGCGGCTCGGTGCACCCGGGCCCGGGTGTGCCGATGGCGGCGCTGTCGGGCCAGCTGGCCGCCGAGCAGATCCTCGCGGCCCTGGCTTCGACCTTGCGGTCGTGCCCGGTGCCTATGCCTGGTGGTATGTCGACGCACTGAGCGACCCGCAGCCCGACGGCAGCGTGCACGCGCTGACGCTGATCGCCTTCGTCGGCAGCGTCTTCTCGCCCTACTACGCCTGGGCCCGCCGGCGCCGCGGCGATGCCGGCGCACCGGCCGAGGCGCATTGCGCGGTCAACCTGTCGCTGTACCGGCGGCCGCGGGACGCCGCAGGTTTCCAGCGCCTGTGGGCAATGACCGAGCGTGGCGCCGCCCAGCTCCGGCGCAGCGCAGCGCAACTGCAGATCGGCCCCAGCCACCTGGCCTGGCAGGGCGACGGCAGCCTGCAGATCACCATCGACGAGTGGACCGCGCCCTGGCCCCGGCGCCTGCGCGGCCGCATCGGCCTGTTGCCGCAACAGCTGCCCGGCCAGGCCTTCGCGCTGGACGCTGCGGGCCGGCACCTTTGGCAGCCGATCAGCCCACGCGCGCGCGTCACGCTGGACTTCGACCAGCCCGGGTGGCACTGGCAAGGCGATGGCTACCTCGACGCCAACCACGGCACGCGGCCGCTGGCGCGCGACTTCGACAGCTGGCAGTGGTCGCGCAGCGCCCTGCCCGGCCAGCGCAGCCGGCTGCTGTACGAGGTGCAGGCGGCGGACGGCGCCGGGCGCGCACTGGCGCTGGACGTCGACGCCGGTGGCCACATCCGCGCCCGCCCCCTGCCGCCCTGCCAGGCGCTGCCCGCCACCGCCTGGGGCCTGGCGCGCAGCACCCGCGCCGGGCGGCCGCCTGCCTTGCTGGCCACGCTGGAGAGTGGCCCGTTTTACAGCCGCTCGCTGCTGCGCGACACCGGCGACGGTGCGCTGGCCGTGCACGAAAGCCTGTCACTGCGGCGCTTCGGCCAGCCCTGGGTGCAGGCCCTGCTGCCGTTCCGGATGCCCCGCCGCCCGGACTGGGCCGGGCGGCGCTGATGGCGCGGGTCATCATGCTCGGTGCCACCGGCACCATCGGCCAGGCCACGGTGCAGGCGCTGCGGCAGCGGGGCCACGAGGTGGTCTGCTTCGTGCGCCCACACGCCGGCGTGGGCGGGCGGCTGCAGCCGGCCGACACCGAGCGGCTGCTGGCCGGCACCACGGTGCGCTTCGGCGACGTGACCGATCCGGCCTCGCTGCAGCATGCCGGCTTCCGCCGCGAGCGCTTCGACGCCCTGGTCTCCTGCCTGGCGTCGCGCACCGGTGCGCCGCGCGACGCCTGGGCCATCGACCACCGCGCGCACCTGCTCGCGCTGGCCGCGGCGCGGCGGGCGGGGGTGCGCCAGGTGGTGCTGCTGTCAGCCATCTGCGTGCAGAAGCCGCTGCTCGCCTTCCAGCAGGCCAAGCTTGCGTTCGAGCGCGCGCTCATCGACTCAGGCCTGCACTACAGCATCGTGCGGCCCACGGCCTACTTCAAGTCCTTGTCCGGCCAGGTGGCCCGGGTGCGGCAGGGCAAGCCCTTCCTCGTCTTTGGTGATGGGCGACTGACGGCCTGCAAGCCGATCAGCGACGAGGACCTGGCCGACTACCTGGCCGATTGCCTGCACGACCCGGTGCGCCACAACCGCATCCTGCCGATCGGCGGCCCGGGCCCCGCGCTGACGCCGCGCGCGCAGGGCGAGCTGCTCTTCGCGGCGCTGGGCCAGGCGCCGCGCTTCAAGCAGGTGCCGGTGGCGCTGCTGGACGTCGCCATCGGCGCACTGTCCGCGCTGGGGCGGGTGGTGCCGGCCCTGGGCGACAAGGCGGGGCTGGCGCGCATCGGGCGGTACTACGCCACCGAGTCGATGCTGGTGATGGACCCGGTCACCGGGCGCTACGACGCGGACGCCACGCCGTCCACGGGGCGGCAGACCCTGGGCGCGTTCTATGAACGCCTGGCCCGCGGCACGGCGGCCCTGCCGGAGCGCGGCGACCACGCGGTGTTCTGACGGGCGGCGTGCCCGGGCACGCGGGCCGTGCCAAGGGACGGCTACGCCGGGGGATCGTCCCGGTCGGCCTCACGGCGCTGTTGCCGGCGCCAGGTCCACCAGCCCCACCACTGCCAGCCCGCCCAGACCAGGATGGCGCCGAAGACGAGCAGCAGCTCGATCAGGCCGTAGAACCGCCCGCCGGCCATCACCCCCCGCGCAGGAACAGCCGCTGCACCGACTGCATCCAGTGCCGATGCGCCTCCCCCGCACTGCCATGCAGCTCGCTCAGGGCGCCGTGCAGCAGCTTGCGGGTCAGCGCCGCGGACAGCGTCTCCATCACCGCCTCCACGTCCTGGCCCTTGGCCAAGGCGCGGCGGGCCTTGGCCAGCTCGGCCTGGCGCCAGTCCTCGGTCTGGCGCTGCAGGGCCTGGATCAGCGGCACGCTGGCGCGCTGCTCCAGCCATTGCGCAAAGCTGTCCACGCCGGCGCTGACGATGGCCTCGGCCCGTGCCACCGCCGCCTGGCGGCGCTCGCCGCTGGTCTGCACATGGCGGGCCAGGTCGTCCACGGTGTAGAGGTAGACATCGTCGAGCTGCGCCACCTCCGGCTCGATGTCGCGCGGCACCGCCAGGTCCAGCATGAGCATGGGGCGGCGCTTGCGGGCCTTCAGCGCGCGCTCGACCGCGCCCAGGCCGATCAGCGGCAGGCTGCTGGCGGTGCAGCTGATGACGATGTCGAAGGCGTGCAGGCGCTGGCCCAGCTCGGCCAGCGGCAGCTGGTCGGCCCCCAACCGTTCGGCCAGCAGCCGGCCACGCTCGGCGCTGCGGTTGGCCACGGTCATCTGCAGCGGCCCGTGCGAGGCAAAGTGGGTAGCGACCAGATCGATCATCTCGCCAGCGCCGACGAAGAGCACGCGGCGGTCGTGCAGTCCCTCGAACAGCTGCAGGGCCAGGCGCACCGCGGCCGCCGCGAGGCTGACCGCGTGCGCGCCGATCTCGGTGCGGCTGCGCACGTCCTTGGCCACCGCGAAGCTGCGCTGGAACATCTGGTGCAGCGTGGTGCCGAGCGCACCGGCGCTGTCGGCCTCCCGCACCGCCGCCTTCATCTGGCCGAGGATCTGCGGTTCGCCCAGCACCAGGGAGTCCAGGCCAGAGGCCACGCGGAAGGCGTGCCGCGCGGCCTCGGCCCCTTGAAGAAAGTAGCTGTGGCCACGCAGGTCGGCCGGGCTGGTGCCGCCCCGGGCGGCCAGCCACTCGATGGCCGGCTCGGCCAACTCCATGGCATGGCGCGGGCAGGCGCTGGCGGGCAGGCCCACATAGAGCTCGGTGCGGTTGCAGGTGGACAGGATGGCCACTTCGGGACCGGCCGGGGCCAGGTGGACGCGCAGCGCCTGCACGCTGCGCGCGAGCGCGTCCAGCGGGATGGCGAAGCGACCCCGCAGGTCGAGCGGCGCGCTGCCGTGGTTCAGGCCCAGGGCCAGCACACTCATGCGGTGCTCCGGGCCCAGGCCGCCTGGCGCTCCTGCCGCTCCAGGCGCTCGAACAGGTCGATGACGACATCGACCTTGTGGGTCGACCGGGGCGTTGGCACCGCCGCGACCGCCGCCAGCAGCGGCTGGCAGGCCGCCAGCGCGGGTTGCTGCAGCAGGCGCCGCGAGGGGCGCAGGCTCAGGGCCGCCCTCAGCAGCAGCACGCCCTTGCGCCGCCCCGGCACCACGGCTCGGCGGCTGACGGAATCGCCGCCAGCGCGCACCACTTCATGGCCCACGGCCGCATACAACAGCCGGGCGGCGTTGATGCCCGGGCGGCAGGCCAGCGGCAGGCTGGCGACGCCGGCGGCGGCGCGGGCGTACAGCGCATCGGCAGCGTCCAGCAGGCGCTGCACGACGCCGGCCAGCGCCGGCTCGAAGCGGGGTTCGGCCAGCCAAGCCGAGGGGTCCATGCCGGCCTCGCGCAGCCACTGGCGCGGCAGATAGAGCCGCCCCATGGCGGCATCCTCGCCCACGTCGCGGGCGATGTTGGACAACTGCATGGCCACGCCGAGGTCGGTGGCCCGCGCCAGGGCCGCCGGGTCGCGCACGCCCATCAGCAGGCTCATCATCGCGCCCACGGTGCCCGCCACGCGCGCGGCGTAGTCCTGCAGTGCGTCCAGCGTCTCATAGTCGCGGCCCTCGACATCCCAGGCCAGGCCTTCCATCAGCAGGTCCAGCAGCGCCCGCGGGATGGCAAACCGGGCCACCACGGCCGCCAGCGCGCGGTCCGCGGCCACGGGTTGGGGCCGACCATCGAAGACGCCGTCCAGCCGGCGGCGCAGTTGGGTCAGCGCCAGGCGCCGGCCGCCCTCGACGTCCACCGTGTCGTCCGCCAGGCGGCAAAAGCCGTAGAGCACCGTGGCCGGTGCGCGCACAGCGGGCGGCAGCAGCAGCGACGCCGCGTGGAAGGTCCTGGAGTTGCTGGCCAGGCTGGCGCGGCAGGCGGCCAGGTCGGCGGCCAACAGCGGTGGGCAGGCGGTGTCATGCGGGTCGGACATGGGCAAAGCCTTCGGTGGCCAGGGGTGGGGAGGGGCGGGTCAGGTCGCGGCCGTGCGGCACCACGGCGTCCAGCACACGCGCCGACGACAGCACGCCCGGCAGGCCGGCGCCCGGGTGGGTGCCGGCGCCGACGAGGTAGAGCCGGTCGACCTCTTCGCTGCGGTTGTGCGGCCGGAACCACGCACTCTGCGTCAGCACCGGCTCCAGCGCGAAGGCCGCGCCCTGGTAGCTGCTGAGCCGGTCCTGGAAGTCTTGCGGCGTCAGCATCAGCGAACTGACGACGGCCTGCTCCAGGCCCGGCAGCAGGGTCTGCGACAGACGCTGGGCGATCGCCGCGCGGTAGGGCTCGGCACGTTCGCGCCAGTCCACGCCGGCCTCCAGGTGCGGCACCGGGGCCAGCACGTAGAAGGTGTCGCAGCCCGGCGGCGCCAAGCTGGGATCGGTGGCGGTGGGGCGGTGCAGGTAGAGGCTGAAGTCGTCGGCCAGATGCTTGTGCGTGAAGATGTCGTCGAGCAGGCCGCGGTAGCGTGGACCGAGCGAGATGGTGTGGTGGGCCACATCGGGGTACTGGCGCCGGGTACCGAAGTACCAGACGAACAGGCTCATCGAATAACGCGCCTTGGCGATGCGCTTGTCCGTCCAGTGGCGACGGTGGCGGGCCGGCAGCAGGTGCTTGTAGGTCCAGGCCGAGTCGGCGTTCGAGACCACCACGTCGGCCGCCAGCCGCTCGCCCGAGGTCAGCCGCACGCCGCAGGCCGCGCCGTTCTCGACCAGGATCTCATCGACCGGCTGGCTGCACAACACCCGCCCGCCCTGCCCCTCGATCAGGCTCACCAGGCCGCGCACCAGGCTGCCGGTGCCGCCCATCGCGAAGTGCACGCCGAAGCGCCGCTCCAGGAAGGCGATCAGGCAGTAGACCGAGGTCGTCGAGAAGGGGTTGCCGCCGACCAGCAGGGACTGAAACGTCAACACCACGCGCAGCCTGTCGTCCCGGACGTGTTTGCAAGCCAGGCCGTAGACCGTGCGCCAGCCCTCCAGCTTGAGCAGGTCGGGCAGCACGCGGGCCATGTCGGTCCAGCGCTCGAACGAGACATGGCCCAGTTGCTCGAAACCGACCTTGTAGATCGCCTCGCTGGCCGCCAGGAAGCGCTCGTAGCCGGCCACATCACCCGGTGCGAGCCGGGCGATCTCGGCGCGCATCGCATCGGCGTCGCCGCTGTAGTCGAACAGCGTGCCGTCGTCGAAGCGCACGCGGTAGAAGGGCGCCACCGGGCGCAGGTCGACGTCGTCGGCGAGCCGCCTGCCGCACAGGGCCCAGAGTTCCTCGAACAGGAAGGGCGCGGTGATGACCGTCGGGCCAGCGTCGAAGGTGAAGCCGTCCTGGTGGTGCACATAGGCGCGGCCACCGGGCGCGTCGAGCTTTTCGAGTACCGTCACCCGGTAGCCACGGGCGCCGAGCCGCACCGCAGCAGCCAGGCCACCGAAGCCGCTGCCGATGACCAGGGCCTGCGGCCGAGGGTCGCCGGGACTGGCCGGGATCGGCGCCTGACGTTGTGTCAACATGAGTTGATCCTAGTCGTGTCTACTTTGGTTGACAATCGCTTTTTACGATGAACCCTGACACCCCCCCGCCCACCGCGCTGCAGGCCGGCGGCTTGCGCTGGCGGGTGCAGCGCGCCGGTCTGGCGCCGGGCCAGGGTCCGGGCCTGCTGCTGCTGCACGGCACCGGCTCGTCGCTGCAGTCCTGGCGCGCCTGCCTGGCCGGGCTGGCGCCGCACTTCAGCCTGCTGGTCCCGGACCTGCCCGGCCACGGCGGCAGCGCGGCCTTTGCGGACCAGCAGGCCAGCCTGCCGCGCATGGCCAGCGCCGTGGGCGATCTGCTGGACGCACTGGGCTGGCAGCCGACACTGATCGCCGGCCATTCGGCCGGCGCGGCAGTGATGCTGCAGTTGGCCCTGGACGGCCGCGTGCCGCAGGCGCGTGGGCTGCTGGCCGTCAACGGTGCCCTGCAGCCCCTGCCGGGCGTGATGGGCCTGGTGGCGCCGGCCGTCGCGAAGTTGGCGTCGCGCAGCGCCTGGCTGCCGGCCTGGGTGACACGCCACGCGGCGCAGCCACGCGCGCTGGACCACCTGATCGCGTCCACCGGCTCGCGCCTGGACGACGCCGGCGTGGCCCACTACCGCGCCCTGCTCAAGCAACCCGAGCATGTGCGCGGCGTGCTCGACATGCTGGCCAGCTGGCGGCTGGACGAGCTGCAGACGCGCCTGCCCACGCTGCGCGTGCCGCTGTGGCTGGCCGCGGGCCTGGGCGACCGAACGGTGGCGCCGGTGCAGTCGCTGGAACTGGCGCGGCGGCTGCCGGCAGCGCGCTTCCATCCGCTGCCGGGGCTGGGCCACCTGGCGCACGAGGAGGCGCCGCAGACGGTCAACGCGCTGCTGCTGGCCCTGCGCGATCAGACCGCGGCCGACACCGCCGCATAGACCTCGGCCGCCTGCCCCTGCGGCAGCGGCACATAGCGCGCCGCCATCGCCTGGGCCAGGGCCATCGCGGCGGGCTGCGGGCGGGGCGAGGTGTCGATCAGCACACTGGCCAGGCCGGCCGCGCGCAGGCGCTGGGCAGCCGCCAGCGCGTCCTGCATGGCCTGGGGCCGCCCGGGGCTGCCGTCACGGGCGATGTTGGCGCGCGCGTCGGTCAGGAAGACCAGCTGCGCCCGGCCGCCCTGGGCCGACTGCAGGCTGCGGCCCAGCAGCCATGCCGCCTCGATGCCGGCCGCCAGCGGCGTGCCGCCACCGCCGGGCAGGCCCGACAGCGAACGCCGCGCGCGCACCAGCGAACGGGTGGGCGCGAGCAGAGTCTCGGCGCCGCTGCCGCGGAACGCGATCAACGCCACGCGGTCGCGCCGCACATAGCAGTCGGCCAGCAACAGTTCAACCGCCCCCTTGGCCTCAGCCAGGCGGTTCAGCGCCTGCGAGCCCGAGGCGTCGACGACGAACACCGTCGTCGACGCCTCGGGGCGGCGGTAACGCTTGATGTGGAAGTCGTCGCGGCGCAGCAGCAGGCGGGTCGGAGCCGGGCCCGGCCCCTGTTGATCACGTTCGTCCCCGCGCAGCCGTTGCCAGGGGATGGCGGCGCGCAAGGTTGCCAGCAGGTCGAGCCGGCTGCCGGTGCGCAGGGGGCCGCGGCGCGACGCCAGCGGCCGGCCGCTGCGCGCCGGGTGGGCCGCGGCGCCACGCCGGCCGCTGCCGGCGCCACCCGTCGAGAGCGCACCGGCAAGGCTGTCCAGCAGGCCCGGGGGAATCGCGGCCTGGGTGGCCGCGATCATCTGCGACTGCAGGTCCTGGGCGGGCGGTTCACCGTCTGAGGGCTCGGGTGACGCGGCCTCGGTGGTGGCGGCCTCGGGCGGGTACGGCTCAGCCGGCGCCGACGCCTCGGGCGCCGGTGCCGACTCGGCCGCCGGTTCGGCTGCCGGTTCGGCCGGGGCCTGCGGCAGCGCGCGTGCGCGCGGTGCCAGCACCAGGCGCGCGGCAAGTTCGGCATCGCCCTGCGTCACCGCGTCGTGCCCGGCGATGGCCGCCGCCGCGCAGGCCGCCCGCCAGGCCTGCCAGGGCGGGCGCATCGACGTGAGCCCCAGCGCGGCCGCGGTGCCGCACAGCGCCTGAACGGTCGCGTCGTCGTAGGGGATGGTGGGCAGGCGCCGCCGCGCTTCGGCCAGGTCCAGCGGCAAGCCTGGCGCCGGGCTCGACCCGGTCAGGCTGGCCAGCAGATCGCCCGCGGGCGGGTTCGCGATCAACGCCAGCCGCTCCAGCAGCGACGCCGGCAGTGGCGCCTCGTCGGGCTGCCCCTCGTCCAACGCCACCACGCACAGGTGCGACGCGCCAGGCTCCAGCGCCGCGGCCAGCTTGGCCGCCAGGCTCGGGCCCACCCGTTCGGCCATCGGCAGCAGCAGCACGCCGCCGGCCGCCTCGGACAGCAGGCCGGCCTGGCGGACCGGCCGCCCGGCCGCAAGGCTCAGGCCCAGGTCCAGCCCGCCGAGCAGGCGGTCGTCATCGATCTGCAGCGGCAGGCGGCGCCAGGGCGCGTCAGGCGGCAAGGCCTGGCGCAGCCGCGCCAGCAGCCCGTCGCGCGCCGGCCCGGGCCCACCGCGCAAACACAGGCCGCCCAGGCCTTGCGGATCGACGGCCAGCAGGCAGATGGCCTGCAGCGCAGGGTCGAGCGTGCTCAGTGCCACAGCTCGGCCACCGCACGCTCGATGCGCTCGCCGGAGGCCGTGTCGTCGAGCGGGTTGCGGCGCAGGCGGTGGCGCAGGGCCGGCACGGCGATCTGGCGCAGGTGCACCGGCGTGACCTCGGGCGCGGCCTGCAGCGCCGCCAGCGCACGGGCCGCACGCATCAGCGTGAGCTCACCACGCAGGCCGTCGCTGCCGACCGCCACGCACAGCTCCGCGGCACGCTGCAGGATGGCGTCGTCCAGCGCCACATCAGCCAGACGCTGGCGCGCCAGCAGGATCTGCCGCCGGACTTTGGCATCCGCCTTGGCCCATTGCCCACAAAAGCCGGCCGGGTCACGCTCGAAAGCGTCGCGCCGGCGCACCACCGCCACCCGCTGCGCGATCTCGGTCGGCGTCTTCACCTCGACCGACAGGCCGAAGCGGTCCAGCAGTTGCGGACGCAACTCGCCCTCCTCGGGGTTGCCGCTGCCCACCAGCACGAAGCGCGCCGGGTGACGCACGCTCAGGCCCTCACGTTCGATGACGTTTTCACCCGAGGCGGCCACGTCGATCAGCAGGTCGACGAGGTGGTCTTCCAGCAGGTTGACCTCGTCGATGTAGAGGAACCCGCGGTGCGCCCGCGCCAGCAGCCCGGGCTCGAACACCTTGATGCCCTGCGACAGCGCGCGCTCCAGGTCCAGCGCACCGAGCACCCGGTCCTCGCTGGCGCCCAGCGGCAGGTCGACCACCGGCACGGGCCGCTGCTCGGTCTTGAGGCGGCCCCCGGCCTTGAGCCGCATGCAGTCCTCACAGCGGGCGGTCGCGGCCGGGTCGCAGTGGTAGCGGCAGCCCTGCACCGCACGCATCCGGGGCAGCAGGGCCGCGAGGCCCCGTACCGCCGTGGACTTGCCGGTGCCGCGGTCGCCCAGCACCAGCAGGCCACCGATTGCGGGCTCGACCGCCGCAATCAGGATGGCCAGCTTCAGCTCGTCCTGGCCGACGATCGCGGAAAAGGGAAAGGGTGTGCTGCTCATCGGACCTCAGACCGCCTCGGTTTCACGCGTCCACCGCCGCACACGCCGGGCGGCATCGAAGGCCGGCTGCGACCGCATGCCGAGCCGCCGGGCTCAGGCCTTCTTGGCGAAGGCGCTGCACCAGCCCTTGGCCGAGACCTGCTTGCCCGGGAAGACGCCGCAGGGGCCCGACGCAGCACCGGCCTTGCCCTGGAACAGCGCGCAGCCCGCGCAGGCTTGGCCGGCGGCATGCTGGGGGTATTTGGCCTTGTTGACCTTGGTGGCGTCGGACACATAGCCGAGCGTCACGGCCTGCGGATCCTTCTCGTCCACCATGGCTTGTGACCAGGCCGGGCCGGCCAGCAGACCAGCGCCCGCGGCGGGAACCAGGCAGATGAAGGTGCGACGTGTACTCATGGTGATGGCCTTTCCTGCCCGCTGTGGGGCGTGGGTGCAGAGATGTCGACGATGCGACGACGGGCCAGCAAGTCCAGCATATGGGACAGGCCGGCAGCGACCAGGCAAGGCGCGATCCAGGCGATGCCTGCGCCACCCAGGCCCAGTCGCAACGCCAGGGTCAGGCTCAGCCCGGCCAGCAGATTGGGCGCCAACATCGCCACGCTTGTCGACCGACGCAGCAGCAACCACAGCAGCTCGATCACCCCGACTGCCAGCACCAGATCCACCAGGTACAGCAGCAGCGCCGCTTCGTTCAGGCCGGTGATGGAATGCAGGGCCATCAGACGCGCGCCAGGCCGAGCAAGTGGGCCATGTCCTTGAAGAAGATGCGCGCGTGGGCCATCGGCTTGGCGCGCACCAGGCGCTTGTGCAGGTAGGCGTCAAAGGTCAACTGCTGCACATCGCGATCACGGCAGATGCTGACAAAGCGTTCGCGGCGTTTGTCGCTGCTGTACCAGAAACGCTGCAGGATGCCGAGCACCCAGAACACCCGGCCGTGCGCGCGCATGAAGCGCTTGCGGGCGCTGGCCAGCGCCCGCGCATCGCCGGTCTGCAGCAGTTGCTGAACCGCGTCGGCGGCCAGGCGGCCGCCGGCCATCGCGTAATAGATGCCCTCGCCCGAGGCCGGAGCGACGACGCCGGCAGCGTCGCCCGCCAGCACCACGTCGCGGCCGTTGTCCCAGCGCGGCAGCGGCTTCAGCGGGATGGGCGCACCCTCGCGGCGCAGCGTACGGGCGTGTGCCAGGCCAGCGGCCTCGCGCAGTTGCAGGACACCCCGGCGCAGCGAGAAGCCTTTGTCGGCACTGCCGGTGCCGATGCTGACGCTGGCCCCGTGGGGGAAGACCCAACCGTAGAAATCGGGCGACAGCGTGCCGCGGTAGTGCACCTCGCAGCGGCTGCCCAGGTAGCCGGCGGGCGCCTGCTCGGGCACGGCGACGATCTCGTGGTACGCGAACACGAAGCGCCCCTGGTCGGCGCCGGGAATGGCCTGCTGGGCGACCCGGGAGCGGGCACCGTCGGCGCCGATGACGGCGCGGGTGCGCACGCTGGCAGCACCGCAGTCCGAACGGAAGTGCACGACGCTGATGCCATCCGCATCGCGGCTCAGGCGCTCGAAACAGCCCTCGCGGCGCACGGCGCCATGCGAGGCCGCACGCTGGCGCAGCCACTCGTCAAACTGCCCGCGGTCCACCATGCCGACAAAGCCGCCTTCGATGGCGATGTCGACCTCGACTGCCTGCGGCGAAACCATGCGCGCCGCCGTCGCGCGGGCCACCAGCATCTCGTCGGGGATGGCGAAGTCCTGGATCAGGCGCGGCGGGATGGCGCCGCCGCAAGGCTTGATGCGACCGGCACGGTCCAGCAGCAACACCCGCAGGCCACGGCCGGCCAGGTCATCGGCCGCCGTCGCGCCGGCCGGGCCACCGCCCACCACCACCGCGTCATAGTCCACCACCGGGCTGTTGCTCACAGCGCACTCCCGAGTTGGCCGCCGACGAATGCCGACCGCGATGTGGCGCCAGGTGCCCCCCGGGCCGCCAGGCGGGCGGCATACAGGAACAGGCCGGCGTCGAGCAGAAAGACCAGCGCATAGGCCAGCCCGGCGTCCGCGATCAGCCAGCGGGTCAGGTCGCTGGCGGCCGTGCCCAGCACACCGCCAAGCGCAAACGCCAGGGCTTGGGCTGCGCCCCACAGGCCCATGCGCACACCCTCCCGGCCCACCGTGCCGGCACTGGCCAGGCCCATCATCGAGCCGATCGCGGCGATCGAGAACGCGCCCGTCGCCAGGCCGAGCGCAAACACATTCGCACGCAGCGGCCAGGCCGGGCCGACCAAGCCGGCGCCCACCAGCCCGACCAGGGCCAAGGCCGACGCCACGCAGCCCCACACCGTCCAGCCGCGCAGCGTTCCCCAGCGCCAACCCGCCCAGCGGCTACCGGCCGCGGCGGCGAGCAGCATGCCGACCAGGGTGCCCCCATGCTGGGTGCCCGAGAGTCGGGTCGTGGCGCCGGGGGTGAGCCCGAACACCAGCCCGGCAAACGGTTCGAGGACCAGGTCCTGCATGCTGAAGGCCAGCATGGAGACGAAGACAAAGACCGTGAAGCGGCGTGCGCGCGGCTCGGCCCAGGCGTCCAGCAAGGCCTGCTTGAAGTGGACCGGCGCGGCAGGGGGCTCGGCAGGGCCGGCGTGCTGGGCCGGCCCTTCCAGTCCAATCAGCGCCAGCGCGGTCAGCACCACGACCGCCACCGCCACGCCGGCCGCCACCGCCAGCAGCCGCGCGGGCGAGAACGGATCAAGCAGGCTGCCGGACACGCCGGCGGTGACGACGAAACCGGCAATCATCAGCATCCAGACCGTCGTGGCTGCCGCCGCGCGACGCTCGGGCACCACGCGCTTGGCGAGCAGCGCCAGCAGCGACGTGCCACTGGCCGCCACGCCCAGGCCGATCAAGGTGTAGGCCAGCAAGGCCAGCACCAGGCCCGCCGCCAGGTGGCTGCCCATCAGCACGGTCCCCAGCGCGGCCAGCCAGCCGCCAGCAGCGAGCGTGACCATGCCGCCCAGGATCCAGGGCGTGCAGCGCCGGCCCTGGTCCGAGCCATGGCCCATGCGCGGCCGGCTGACCTGAACCAGGTAGTGCAGCGCCAGCAGCAGGCCCGGAAGCAGGGCTGGCAGCGCCATCTCGACGACCATCACCCGGTTCAGGGTGGCGGTGGTGAGCACGACAACCGCACCCAGGCTGGCCTGCACCAGCCCCAGCCGCAGTACACCGCGCCAACCAAAGGCCTTGCTCATGTGACCACCCCCCGCAGTGCAAAGGCGCTGACCAGCATGCCCGAGACATAGAGCGGCACGCCCGCGCCGCTGTACCAGACGGCGCGCGCCAGTGGCTGGGATACAAAGCGCTTCATCATCAACAGCTGCACCACCAGCAGACCGGCCACGGCCAGCCCGTGCCAGCCCTGGCCCCAGTGCCACAGCAGCAGCGCCACGATGGCCTGGGGCGTGGCCATGACGATGGAAGCGACGCGCGCCGCGCCCGAGGCGCCGAGCATGACCGGCAAGGAGTCGATGCCCATCTGCCGGTCGCCCTTCATGGACTTGAAGTCGTTCAGCGTCATGATGCCGTGGGCGCCCAGGCTGTAGAGCAGGGCCAGCGCCAGCGAGCGCGCCTCCGGCCACTCGCCCATGGCCATGACGGCCGCGCCGGTGATCCAGGCCAGGCCTTCGTAACACAGGCCGCAAGCAGCATTGCCCCACCAGCCATTGCGCTTGAGGCGCAGCGGCGGCGCGCTGTAGGCCCAGGCCAGCAGCAGGCCGAACACGGCCGCCAGAAAACCAGCCCGGCCCAGCTGCCAGGCCAACAACAGCGACAGCAGCGTCCACAGGACAGCGATGTACAGGCCCCACTGGCCCGGCATACGGCCCGAAGGGATGGGGCGCTGCGGCTCGTTGATCGCGTCGACATGGCGGTCGAACCAGTCGTTCACGGCCTGGCTGGTGGCGCAGACGAACGGCCCGGCGAGCAGCACACCGGCCACGATCAGCGGCCAGCGCCCGGCGGCCGGCAGGCCCGAAGCCACCACACCGCAGGAGAACGCCCACATCGGCGGGAACCAGGTGATGGGCTTGAGCAGTTCGGCGACAGCCGAAAGAGCGGGGCGCTGCATGCAGCCTATTCTGGGCTGACGCAATTCATTGTCAAGCTAGATTTACACTTATCGGCATCACCCAGGACGCCGCGGCGCGGGCTACTCGGCGCTGCCTGGCCCCATGTCCTGGATGCCGTAGCGGCGCAGCTTCACGTACAGGCTCTGGCGCGACAGCCCCAGCATCTCGGCGGCCGAGGCGCGGTTGTCGCGGGTGAGCTCGAGCGCGGCCTCGATGCACAGACGCTCGATCAGGTCCGTCGTCTCACCGACGATGTCCTTCAGCGGCAACCGCCCGACCAGGCCGGTGAGCTGCTCGGCTGAACGCGGCAGTTGGCGGTTGGAGCGGCCTTCCGCTGGCAACCGCCGTGCCACGTCGCGGATCGAGAAGCCCAGGCAGGCCTGGGGGCCGTCGGGCACGGCCACCGCCGAGATCTCGACCGCACCGGGCTCGCCATAGCCGCTGCGCAGCGTGGTGGGGAACAGGCGCAGCACACCGTGCTGGCGCAGATTGCCGATCAGCACGTTCAGGTCCACCGACGAGCGGCCCAGCCAGCGGTCCAGCGACTGGCCCTGCACCGATTCGCCCGGGGCCAGCTGCAGCATGTCATTGAAGGCCTGGTTGGCGCTCAGGATGCGCCCCTGCATGTCGGTCAGCACGAAGGCATCCGGCATGGCGTTGACGACGTTCAACAGCGACGGCACCTCGGCCGCGCGGCCCAGGGCCTGGCCGGCGCCGGGGCCGCTCAGTTGCGACAGGCGCACCAGCAGCGAGGTGCTGCTGTCCTGCTTGAAGACCGTGGCCGCCAGCTTCAGCTCGATGTTGCCGCCGCCGTGGGCCAGGCGCACCGGCAGTTCCTCGCTGCGGCCGGCGCTGCGGGCCTGGGAGAAACGCGCATAGGCCTCGGCCTGGCTTTCCACGGCCAACAGTTCGATGAAGCTGCGGCCGACGATGCGCTTGGTCGAGTCGCCCAGCAGACGCGCCGCGGCGGCGTTGTGTTCAAACACGATCAACGAGGTGGCCTCGAGCACCAGCACGGCGTCGTCGACCGCCTCGAAGAGCAGCCTGTAGCGGGCCTCGGTATGGCGCAACCGCAGGTAGTCGCGCTCCATCGACTGCTGAGCGTCGACCAGGCGCTGCTGGACCGCTGCCACCTCGCGCAGATCGCGGCCCAAGGCCAGCACGCGGCCCTGCACGCCCATGGGCACGATGCTGTAGCTGACCGGAAGATCCAGGCCGCCAGCCAGCGCATGGTTGACCTGGCGCTCCGGGCGCTGGCCCTGGTTCTCGGGGCCGGCACCGGCAGCCGCGGCCGCCAGCATCGCCGTGACCTTGGCACGGTTCTCGATCGTGACCGTCTCGATCCAGCGCCGCCCCACCCACTGACGCAGTTCGCCGAGTTCCTTGGTGTGGCTGGTGCCCAGGGAGATATCGCGGATGACGCCTTGGCTGTCGAGCACCAGCGCCAGGTCGGCGGCAGCGGCCACCACCGCGGCGAGGACGTCGGCATTCAGATCAGCGAAATAAAGCTGGGGAGCTTCAAACAGCTGATCGGCCGCCGATGTGCCAAGGTTGTGCATCGAGCCACCTGGATTTCAAGGGAGCAGCATCAGGATGCCGCCGAACTACGTGAAGGACGGTTGGTGCAGTCGATGGGCTCTGTCGCCGCCTGGCGTCAAGCGGGCTTGACGCCCCGGCTGACGCCGCTGTTGGCGGCTGCCACGGCACTGCAAGCATCGCAGGCCATCGAATCGGCCCCGCAAAGCTGGGCCAGATCCGGCATCAGGGCCGCCATCGGCCCACCGACCATCACAAAAATTGTCGGGTTGGCCGACGCCTCTCGCATGTCAAGAATAGCAGACGCTATGTGGGGAATGCTGTCCCCCGTCGCGACGGACAACCCGAACATGTCAAACCAGTCGACCGTCAGACGACCCTGCAGCTCAGCCCAATTGGCCTTGGGCTCGCACTCCACGTCCCAGCCCGCGCGGCTGAAGAACTCGGCCGCCATGACCACGCCAAAGGTGTGCTGGGCGCCCGGCACGGCCGCCATCAGCGCGCGACGGCTATCGGCGTCAGGCCGCGACACGGGGCTGAAGCGGCTGCCCTGTTCATGCAGCACACGCTGCAGCCGCCACAGTCCGATGGTCACCTGGGAGAAGTCGAAGCGGTCGTCTTCCCACAACTCGCCCAACCAGCGGGCGCATGGCGCCAGCAGATCCAGGAAGACCTGCTCCTGCGTGGCACCGGCATCCAACAGCGCACGCACATAGCCGCTGGCACTGTCGGCATCACCTTCGACCGACAGGTGGCCGAGGGTGTGCACATGCTCCGTCGTCAGCAGCAGCACCGGCATGGGTGGCCGCTCGCGCAGCGGCTGGGCACTGTGCATCAGCATCAGGCGCGGAATGATTTCCAGCTCGACGATGCGCGAAAGCTGCAGGTCCTGCGAGGTGTTGCTGGCCACCAGATGCGGCGTGCTCAGGCGCGGCCGGTCGTCGCCGTCATCCGGCTGGACGCTCAGCATCTCGGCCAGCGTCAGCGGATCCGGTCGGCAAGGGTCGCCCGCGGTGTCGCGAGCCTCTTCCGCCACGTGGCGGGCTGCCTGCTGGCGCTTGGCCAGTCGATTGTTCGTCCATCCAGTCACCACGTGTCTCCTCGTGGGTGGATTGGCAGCAAGGGTTCCATCCGAGCGCCCGGAGGGCACTGGCTCCGGTCCTCGACGCTGGGCAGCGTCAGAAATCGCTACTGCTAACCGTTTTGTCTCGCGTGATCTGCGTTTTTGGGAAAGGGCGTCTTATTTGGTGATGGCGGCAGGTCGAGTCAGCTTGCGTTGACAGATCGCCTGAATGCAATGTCGGCGGCGTCTTGGCTTGCGTCAAGCTGATTTTCCCGATTCGATCCCAAAATGTCTAGTTTTGTTTACGTCAATTCTGATTGACAGTCTGGAATCGCAGGCCTAGATTCGCAGCCATGCTGCACCAAGCCGCCTCGCCCACCGCCCTGAGGCACAGCCCGCGCCGCGCCAGCCCCCGTGCCCCGCTGTACACCCCGCAGGAACGCGCACGCCGCGATGCGAGTGTGTGGACCGTGGTCCAGGGCCTGCTGGCGCCGATGCAGGCGCTCGTCTTCCTGGTCAGCCTGGTGCTGGTGCTGCGTTTCCTGGCGACTGGCGCTGGCGAGCAGGCCGCCGCCGCGTCGGTACTGGTCAAGACGCTCACCCTCTACACCATCATGGTGACCGGCTGCATCTGGGAGAAAGTTGTCTTCGGTCGCTGGCTTTTTGCCCCGGCGTTTTACTGGGAGGACATGTTCAGCATGGGGGTGCTGGCCCTGCACACCGCCTATGGGGTGGCCTGGTACACCGGCTGGCTGAGCACGCCCCAGCAAATGTGGCTGGCGCTGGCGGCATACGCAAGCTACGTCATCAACGCAACCCAGTTCCTGCTGAAGCTGCGTGCAGCGCGGCTGGACCATGCGGCCAGCCCAGCGGCGGACGTTTCAGCATGAGCCCCGTGATCCCGATCCGCGCCGAAGCCGGGTGCAGCGATGCCCCTGTGCTGAGGGAGCGTGGCCAGCACGAGGTCTTCTGCGGCCTTACCGGCATCATCTGGCTGCACCGCAAGATGCAGGACGCCTTCTTCCTGGTGGTCGGCTCGCGCACCTGCGCCCACCTGATCCAGTCGGCCGCGGGCGTGATGATCTTTGCCGAGCCTCGCTTCGGGACCGCCATCCTCGACGAGCGCGACCTTGCCGGCCTGGCCGACGCGCAAGACGAACTCGACCGCGTGGTGCAGCGCCTGCTGGAGCGCCGCCCCGACATCCGCATGCTCTTCCTCGTCGGCTCCTGCCCGTCGGAGGTCATCAAGCTCGACCTGTCGCGTGCCGCCAGCCGGCTCAATCAGCGCTTCATGCCGCAGGTGCGGGTGCTGAACTACTCGGGCAGCGGCATTGAAACCACGTTCACGCAGGGTGAGGATGCCTGCCTGGCCGCGCTAGTGCCGGCCCTGCCGATCTCGATGCAGCAGCAGGAACCCGAACTGCTGATCGTCGGCGCGCTGGCCGATGTCGTCGAGGACCAGTTCAGCCGTCTGTTCACCACCATGGGCCTGGAGCGCTTTGCCTTCTTCCCGTCGCGCAGCGCGGCCACCCTGCCCGCCGTGGGCCCGCAGACGCGCTTCCTGCTGGCCCAGCCCTTCCTCGGCGACACCGCCAAGGCGCTGGCGTCGCGAGGCGCCACCCGCATCGCCAGCCCCTTCCCACTCGGCGCCGAGGGCAGTGCTGCCTGGCTGCAGGCCGCCGCTGCGGCGATGGGTGTGAGCGCGTTGGCGGTCGAGCAGGCCATCGCCCCGGCCCGCCAACGCGCGGAACAGGCCCTGGCCGCGCACCGCGCATCGCTGCACGACAAGCGCATCTTCTTCTTCCCCGACTCGCAGCTGGAGATCCCGCTGGCGCGCTTCCTCTCGCGCGAGCTGGGCATGCGGCTGGCGGAAGTCGGCACACCTTATCTGCACCGCCAGCACCTGGCCGAAGAACTGGCCTGGCTGCCCGCGGGCACGCCACTCAGCGAAGGCCAGGATGTTGAGAAGCAGCTGGACCGCTGCCGCGCCGCCCGGCCGGACATGGTGGTCTGCGGTCTCGGGCTGGCCAACCCGCTGGAGGCCGAGGGCTTCACGACCAAATGGTCCATCGAACTCGTGTTCACGCCCATCCAGGGGTTCGAGCAGGCCGGGGACCTCGCCGGCCTGTTCACCCGTCCGCTGGTGCGCCGGGCGCTGCTGGCCGCCTGACATGCAGCTCACCCTCTGGACCTACGAAGGACCGCCCCATGTCGGTGCGATGCGCGTCGCCACGGCCATGCACGGCGTGCACTATGTGCTGCACGCCCCGCAAGGCGACACCTACGCCGACCTGCTGTTCACGATGATCGAGCGCTCGGCCAAGCGTCCACCGGTCACCTACACCACCTTCCAGGCCCGCGACCTCGGCGGCGACACCGCCCAGCTGTTCCAGGACGCCGTCCACGACGCCTATACGCGCTTCAAGCCCCAGGCCCTGCTGGTGGGTGCCTCCTGCACGGCCGAGCTGATCCAGGACGACCCCGGTGGTCTGACCCAGGCGCTGGACCTGCCCGTGCCGGTGATCCCGCTGGAACTGCCGGCCTACCAGCGCAAGGAGAACTGGGGCGCAGCCGAGACCTTCTACCAGCTGGTGCGCACGCTGGCCGTGAAGCCAGCACAGCCCCACGTCAAGCGCCCACGGCCGCGCTGCAACCTGCTCGGCCCTACGGCCCTGGGCTTCCGCCACCGCGACGATGTGCACGAGATCCGCCAGTTGCTCGGCCAGATCGGCATCGACGTCAACGTGGTCGCGCCGCTGGACGCTTCGCCCGCCGATCTGGCCAGGCTGGCTGACGCCGATTTCAATGTGCTGCTCTACCCCGAGATCGCCCTCCCGGCCGCGGGCTGGATGACACGCAACCTGGACCTGCCCTGCACCCGGACCATTCCCATCGGTGCGCTGGCCACGCGCGAGTTCATCCACGAGGTGGCCACGTTGGCCGGCCTCGACCCGGACCTGGCGGCGACCGAGGTCCGCTCCCATTCACCCTGGTACGCCAGGTCGGTCGACGCCAACTACCTGACTGGCAAACGTGTCTTCATCTTCGGTGATGCCACCCACGCCATCGCCGCCGCCCGCATGGCAGCCAGCGAGCTGGGCTTCAAGGTTGTGGGGCTGGGCAGCTACAGCCGCGAATTCGCCCGCGACGTGCGCGAGGCTGCGGCGCAGTACGGGGTCGATGCGCTGATCAGCGACGACTACCTGGAAGTCGAAGCCGCCATCGGCGCCGCCAGCCCCGACCTGGTGCTGGGCACGCAGATGGAGCGCCATATCGCCAAGCGCCTGGGCCTGCCCTGCGCGGTGATCTCCGCGCCGGTGCATGTGCAGGACTTCCCCGCGCGCTACTCACCACAGATGGGCTTCGAGGGTGCCAACGTGCTGTTCGACACCTGGGTCCACCCCCTGATGATGGGCCTGGAGGAGCACCTGATCGACATGTTCCGCGGTGACTTCGAGTTCCACGAGGATGCCGCGCCGTCGCACCTGGGCGGTCCGTCGCTCCCGGCCTCGGTGACCCCGGCACCGAGCGAGAGCCTGGTGCCAGCCGACGACGCCAGCCCGCCGACCGCGATCCCCGCCGCGTGGACGCCGGAAGCGGAAAAGGAGCTTCGCAAGATCCCCTTCTTCGTGCGCGGTAAGGCCCGCCGCAACACCGAGGCGTATGCCCTGAGCAGGCGCGTACCGGTGATCACCATCGAGACCCTCTATGACGCCAAAGCCCACTTCAGCCGCTAAGCCGACAGCGATGAACGTGGTCGTCGTGACCATGGACAGCCACCTCGCCAGCGCCACCGAGCGTGCCAATGCAACGCTGTCCAAGTCCCTGCCCGGCCTGCACCTGACCGTGCATGCCGCCGCCGAGTGGGGCGACAACCCGCAGGCGCTGGCGCGCTGCAGGGCCGACATCGCGGGTGCGCACATCGTGATCGCGTGCATGCTCTTCCTGGAAGACCACTTCATGCCCATCCTCGCGGACTTGCAGGCGCGCCGCGAACACTGCGATGCGATGGTCTGCGCGATGTCCGCTGCCGAAGTCACCCGCCTCACGCGCATGGGTCGCTTCGACATGGCTGCGCCGGCAACCGGTGCGATGGCCTTCCTGAAGCGGCTGCGTGGCAAGCCGCCGGGCAAGGATGACGGCCACAAGGGCAAGAACCAAGGCACAGCGGGCGCGCAGCAGATGAAGACGCTGCGGATGTTGCCCAAGATCCTGCGCTTCATCCCCGGCACGGCCCAGGACGTGCGGGCCTATTTTCTGACCCTGCAATACTGGCTGGCCGGCTCGCAGGACAACATCGCCAACCTGGTATGCCTGCTGGTCGAACGTTATGCCGATGGCCCGCGCAAGAGCCTGCGGGCAAAGGCCAAGCCCGAGCAGCCGATTGAATACCCCGAGGTGGGCCTCTACCACCCCAGGATGGACCACCCCAGCGCCGTGGGCCTGATGGCGACCGCCGTCGACGCCCTGCCCAAGGTGGCCACCACCGGCACCCGTGGCACGGTGGGCCTGCTGCTGATGCGCTCCTACCTGCTGGCCGGCAATGCGGACCACTACAACGGCGTCATCACCGCGCTGGAGGCCCGTGGCCTGCGCGTGATCCCGGCATTTGCGACCGGGCTGGACCAGCGCCCCGCCATCGCCGCCTACTTCCAGGCGCCCGACGGCCGCACGCAGATCGACGCCCTCGTCTCGCTGACCGGCTTCTCCCTCGTCGGCGGCCCGGCCTACAACGATGCCAAGGCAGCCGAGGATGTGCTGGCCGCTCTGGACGTGCCCTACCTCGCCGTGCACCCGGTCGAGTTCCAGACCCTGGATCAGTGGGGCGGCTCCTCGCGTGGCCTGCTGCCGGTGGAGTCCACCATCATGGTGGCCATCCCCGAACTGGACGGCGCCACCGGCGCGATGGTCTTCGGCGGCCGCGCCAACGCCGGCCACATCGCCTGTACCGGCTGCAGCCACGCCTGCCGCTTCGACAACGAGGTCGACGCGCACGACATGCACAGCTGCATCGAGCGTGCCGACGCGCTGGCCGCGCGTGTCGGCAAGCTGGTGGACCTGCGCCGCTCCGAGCGTGCCGGACGCCGCGTCGCCGCGGTGATCTTCAATTTCCCGCCCAACGCCGGCGCCACCGGCACGGCCGCGTTCCTGTCGGTGTTCGAGTCGCTGTACAACACGCTGGCCGCGATGGCCCGCGAGGGCTACACCGTCGACCTGCCCGCCTCGGTGGACGACCTGCGCGAGCGCATCATCACCGGCAACGCGGCGCGCTTCGGCGCCATGGCCAACGTGCACCACCGCATCCCCGCCAACGAGCACCTGCGGCGCGAAAAGTACCTCCAGGAGATCGAGGCGCAGTGGGGCCCGTCGCCGGGCAAGCAGCAGAGCGACGGCAACCACATCTTTGTGCTGGGCGAGCGCTTCGGCAATGTCTTCGTCGGCATCCAGCCCGCCTTCGGCTACGAGGGCGACCCGATGCGCCTGCTGTTCGAACAGGGCTTTGCCCCCACGCATGCCTTCTCGGCCTTCTACCGCTGGCTGCGCGAGGACTTCGCCGCCCATGCGGTGCTGCATTTCGGCACCCACGGCGCACTGGAGTTCATGCCCGGCAAGCAGGCCGGCATGTCGGCGCGCTGCTGGCCGGACCGCCTCATCGGCGACCTGCCCAACCTCTACCTCTACGCGGCCAACAACCCGTCGGAAGGCACCATCGCCAAGCGCCGTGCCGCGGCGACGCTGATCAGCTACATGACCCCGCCGGTGGCCGAGGCCGGGCTCTACAAGGGCCTGGTTGAACTCAAGGAGATGCTGGCGCGCTTCCGCAGCCTCGAGCCCGAAGCCCAGGCCGAGCGGGACGAACTGGCCGTGATGCTCCAGGCCCAGGCCGCCACCCTGGACCTGGCCGCTGCCGAGCCGCAGTGGGGTGACCGCGCCGAGGCCCGCATCGCGCGCCTGGGCGACGCGGTTCTGGAGCTGGAATACACGCTGATCCCCTACGGGCTGCATGTGGTCGGCCAGGCGCCCAGCGCCGCCGAGCGGGTGGACCTGCTGCTGTCCTGCGCCGAGGCTGCGCACGGCGCGCAACCCGCGCGGGCGGTCATCGAGGCCCTGGTGGCCACGGGCATGCCCGCCCCGGGCGCCGACGTGGAAGACCGGGCCCTGCTGCAGCAGCTCAGCGCCCTGGACCAGCTGATGGCCAAGGACCGCGAGATCGACGGCATCCTGCGCGCGCTGGACGGCCGCTTCCTGCGCCCCGCGCCGGGAGGCGACCTGCTGCGCACGCCGGCCATCCTGCCCACGGGCCGCAACCTGCACGGCTTCGACCCCTTCCGCATCCCCAGCGCCTACGCCGTGAAGGATGGTTTTGCCCAGGCGACCCGCCTGCTCGACAAGCACATGGGCGCCGGCCACCCGCTGCCCGAGTCCATCGCGATGGTGCTCTGGGGCACCGACAACCTCAAGAGCGAAGGCGGCCCCATCGCCCAGGCCCTGGCGCTGATGGGCGCGCGGCCGCGCTTCGACAGCTATGGCCGCCTGGCCGGCGCCGAGCTGATCCCGCTGCCCGAACTGGGCCGCCCGCGCATCGACGTCGTCATCACGCTGTCCGGCATCTTCCGCGACCTGCTGCCGCTGCAGATCCGGCTGCTGGCGGAAGCCGCCTTCCTCGCGGCGTCGGCCAACGAGGCGCCGGCGCAGAACTTCATCCGCCAGCATGCGCTGGCCTTCCAGGCCGAGCATGGCGGCGACCTCGAGGCCGCCTCGCTGCGCGTCTTCGGCAATGCGGAAGGGGCCTACGGCGCCAACATCAACAGCCTGATCGACAGCAGCCGCTGGCAGGACGGCGACGAACTGGCCGAGACCTACAGCCGCCGCAAAGGCTTTGCCTACGGCCGCGCTGGCCGCCCGGTGCAGCAGGCCGCGCTGCTGCAGAGCGTGCTTGCCGACGTGCAGCTGGCCTACCAGAACCTCGACTCGGTCGAGCTCGGCGTCACAACGGTGGACACCTACTTCGACACGCTCGGCGGCGTCAGCCGCGCGATCAAGCGCGCCAAGGTGGCCAAGGACGGCGCAGGCGCCGAGATGGCCCCGGTCTACATCGGCGACCAGACCCGTGACAGCTTCGGCGGTGGCACCGTGCGCACGCTGGGCGAACAGGTGGCGCTGGAGACCCGCACCCGCATGCTCAACCCCAAATGGTACGAAGGCATGCTCCAGCATGGCTACGAGGGCGTGCGCCAGATCGAGGTGCATGTGACCAACACCATGGGCTGGTCGGCCACGACCGGCCAGGTGGCGCCCTGGGTCTACGAGCAGCTCAGCGCCACCTTCATGCTCGACCCGGCCATGCGCGAGCGCCTGGCCCAGCTGAACCCGACCGCCTCCGCGCGCGTGGCCAACCGTCTGCTCGAAGCCTGCGAGCGCGACTACTGGCAACCCGACGCACAGACCCTAGAAGCCCTGCGCCAGGCCGGCGACGAACTGGAAGACCGCCTCGAAGGCGTGACCAGCACCATGGAAAAGGCAGCCGCATGATGACGACCACCGAGGTCCCGATCCGCGAGATCGGCAACCGACGCCCCGACGGCGCCGGCAGCGTGCAGGTGCAGATGGACCCCCAGGTCAGCATCGGCACGGCCAAGTGCTTTGCCATCTACGGCAAGGGCGGCATCGGCAAGAGCACCACCTCCAGCAACCTCTCGGCCGCCTTCTCCAAGCTGGGCAAACGGGTGCTGCAGATCGGCTGCGACCCCAAGCACGACTCGACCTTCACGCTGACCAAGAAGATGCTGCCCACCGTCATCGACGTGCTGGAGACGGTCAACTTCCATGCTGAGGAACTGCGCGTCGAGGACTTCGTCTTCGAGGGCTACAACGGCGTCATGTGCGTGGAGGCCGGCGGCCCGCCGGCCGGCACCGGTTGCGGTGGCTATGTGGTGGGCCAGACGGTCAAGCTGCTCAAGGAACACCACCTGCTGGAAGACACCGATGTGGTGATCTTCGACGTGCTCGGTGACGTGGTCTGCGGCGGCTTCGCAGCACCCCTGCAGCATGCCGACCGGGCCTTGATCGTCACGGCCAACGACTTCGATTCCATCTTCGCGATGAACCGCATCGTGCAGGCCATCGGTGCCAAGGCCAAGAACTACAAGGTGCGCCTGGGTGGCGTCATCGCCAACCGCAGCGCGGCCACCGACCAGATCGACAAGTACAACGACCGCATCGGCCTGAAGCTGGCGGCGCACTTCCCTGACCTGGACGTGATACGCCGCAGCCGGCTCAAGAAGTCAACGCTGTTCGAGATGGAACCCTCGCCCGAATTGGCGCAGGTGCAACAGGAGTACCTGCGCCTGGCCGCCGCGCTGTGGCTGGGCGGCGAGCCCTATACCGCGGTGCCGATGAAGGACCGCGACATCTTCGACCTGCTGGGCTTCGACTGATGGCCGCCGACCACTACCTCCAGCGCCGCGGCGAGATCGCGACCTATTTCGACCTGACCGCGGCCGAGGCCTGGGCGCGGTTGACCTCCGATGCGCCGGTCGGCCATGTCCGCGCCACGGTGCGGGCCGGCCGCGACCGCATGCGCGCCACGCTGCTGTCCTGGCTGCCGGAGGACCTGCGTGGCCGCAGGCTGCTGGATGCTGGCTGCGGCACCGGGGCGCTGGCCGTGGAGGCCGCCCGACGCGGCGCCGAGGTGCTGGCCATCGACCTCTCGCCCACCCTGGTGGACCTGGCGCGCGAACGCCAGCCCGTCTTCACCAGCGGAGGCCACATCGACTTCCGGTCGGGCGACATGCTGGACCCTGCGCTCGGCAAGTTCGACCATGTCGTGGGCATGGACTCGCTGATCCACTACGAGCCCGGCGACGCGGTCGAGGTCATTGCCGGCCTGGCCCAGCGCACGCGGCACTCGCTGCTGTTCACCTTCGCGCCCAGCAGTCCCGCGCTGGTGCTGTTCAAAGCCGCCGGCAAGCTGTTTCCGCGCGGCAGCCGATCGCCGTCCATCGTGCCGGTGGCCGAACACCAACTGCAGCGCCGGCTCAAGGCGAACCCCCGCCTGGTGGCCTGGGACCTGCGCCGAAGCCAGCGCATCGCCAGCGGCTTTTACACCTCGCAGGCGATGGAACTGGTGCGGCCATGAACCCGGTGCGCCAACTCAACCACCGCCTGGCCGTGAAGTGGTCCCGGCTGAGCCTGGCGTTCCTGCCGTTTGCGGACGTGGCCAGCACCGAGTTGCCGCTGTCACGGCTGCTGCGCCTGGCGCTTTTCCAGGTGTCGGTGGGCATGGCCTATGCGCTGTTGGTTGGCACGCTGAACCGGGTCATGATCGTCGAGCTGGGCGTGTCCGCCTGGGCCGTGTCGCTGATGGTGGCGCTGCCGCTGCTGGCCGCGCCCTTCCGCGCGATGGTGGGCTACCGCTCCGACACGCACCTGTCGGCCCTGGGCTGGCGGCGCGTGCCCTACCTGTGGTTCGGTTCGCTGCTGCAGTTCGGTGGCCTGGCCATCATGCCCTTCGCCCTCATCCTTCTGCAGCCGGGCGCAGACACCCAGCCGGGTGGTGCCGCCCTCGGCCACCTGGCGGCAGCCCTGGCCTTCGTCATGGTAGGCGCCGGCATGCAGACCACCCAGACGGCCGGCCTGGCCCTGGCCACCGACCAGGCGCGCCCCGACGCCCGCCCGCGTGTCGTGGCACTGATGTACGTGATGCTGCTGCTGGGCATGGTGCTGGCCAGCGTGGTGTTCAGCCTGGTGCTGCAGCACTTCTCGCCGACGCGGCTGGTGGGCGTGGTGCAGGGCGCGGCCATCATGACCATGTTGCTCAACACCATCGCGCTGTGGAAGCAGGAGGCGCGCGGCAGCGTCAGGCGCGCGCCCGACACGGCGCGACAGGAACCCTTCCGCGCGGTCTGGCGCCGGTTTGCTGCACAGCCGCAGACGCGCCGCTTCCTGGTCGCGGTGGCCCTGGGCACGGCGGCCTTCAACATGCAGGACATCGTGCTGGAGCCCTATGGCGGCGCCATTCTGGGGCTGTCGGTGGCCTCCACCAGCCTGCTCACGGCGGGCATGGCGCTGGGCTCGTTCACCGCCTTCGCGATCGCGGCGCGGTTGCTGCAGCGCGGCGTCGACCCCTACCGACTGGCCGCCATCGGCCTGCTGACCGGCATCTGCGCCTTTTCGGCCGTCATCTTCGCCGCACCCCTCGATTCGAGCCTGCTGTTCCGCTTCGGCAACTTCCTCATCGGTCTGGGCGGTGGGCTGTTCGCCGTCAGCACGCTGGTGGTGGCCATGGGGCTGGAGAGCAGCGGCTGCGCCGGCCTGGCGCTGGGCGCCTGGGGCGCGATGCAGGCCAGCGCGGGCGGCCTGGCCGTGGGCCTGGGCGGCACGCTGCGCGACGGCTTCGAGGCACTTGCCGCCCACGGCTGGCTGGGCGCGGCGATGTCCGAGCCGCAGGTGGCGTACAGCGTCGTCTATCACCTGGAGATCGCGTTGCTATTCGGCACGCTGATCGCCATCGGTCCCTTGGTGCGCCGCGCAGGCGCGCCCCGTCCATCACGCCAGCGCTTCGGCCTGGCGGAGTTCCCAGGCTAGGAGGCCTCCATGCAAACCGGTGCCATCACGGGGTACGTTGACGTGGCCCAGCTCGTGCTGTACGCGTTCTGGGTCTTTTTTGCCGGCTTGATCTACTACCTGCACCGCGAGAACAAGCGCGAGGGCTATCCGCTGGAGTCTGACCGCTCGCGTTCGATCACCGTGCAAGGCTGGCCCGCCATCCCCGACCCCAAGACCTACCAGCTGGCCAATGGCGACACGGCACAGGCCCCCAACCACAAGATCGCCAATCAGCCGGCCGTGCACGAGGGCGTCTACCGTGGCGAGCCGCTGCAGCCCACCGGTGACCTGCTGCTGGCCGGCGTCGGGCCGGGCAGCTGGAACGACCGCGCCGACGTGCCCGACATGACCTACGAGGGCCTGCCCAAGATCGTGCCACTGCGGGCGGCGGCCGGCTTCGGCGTGGCCCACCAGGACGTGGACCCGCGCGGCCTGCCGGTGCTCGGCGATGACGGTGCCGAGGGCGGCCGCGCCGTGGATCTGTGGGTGGACCGCTCGGAGATGCTGTTCCGCTACCTGGAGCTGGAAGTGGCCGGCGGCGCCCATGTGCTGCTGCCGATGAACTTCGCCCGCGTCGAGCAGCGGCGCATCCGCGTCCGATCCATCCTCAGCCACCAGTTCGCCCGCGTGCCCAAGACCCGCGCGCCCGACCAGGTCACGCTGCTGGAGGAAGAGAAGATCATGGCCTATTACGGCGCCGGCACGCTCTACGCCACGCCGAGCCGCCAGGAGCCGCTGCTGTGAGGGCCGTTCCCAACCTGGTGAACCTGCTGGCGCCCGCCCACGAGCACGAGTTCGAGGCCAGCCACGGCCTGCCCGAAGCCTTGCCGGCCAACGAAGTCCAGCTCTGGCAGGGCCGCCCCGACGCTCGGCTGCTGGCCCGGCAGGCCTTGCATGTGGACCTGCTGCTCGTCTACTTCGGCGCCCTGCTGGCCTGGCGCGGCGTCGGCAGCTGGTACGACGGCGCCTCGCCGGCGCAGACGCTGATGGCACTGGCCGGCATGCTGCCGCTCATCGTGCTGGCCCTCGGCCTGCTGGGCGGTCTGGCCTGGCTGATGGCACGCACGACGGTCTACACCATCACCAACCGCCGTGTGGTCATGCGCGTCGGCGTGGTGCTCAGCATCACCTTCAATCTGCCGTTCGCGCAGATCGCGTCGGCCGGCTGGCGCCAGCGGGGCCACGGCGGCGACATCGTGCTCAACCTGGCCGGCACCGACCGCATCGCCTACCTGCACCTCTGGCCGCACGTGCGGCCCTGGCAGCTCAAGCGCACCCAGCCCATGCTGCGCGCCCTGGCCGACGCCCCGGCCGTGGCCGAGACGCTGGCGACCGCGCTGAGACAGTCCGAAGCGGCCCGCCAGGCGCTGCCACTGCGCGCCGTCGACGCACGCCGAGGCCAGCCCACACGCGTCACCCAACCCCTGGCGCACGCCGTCTGAGGACACCCCATGAACGCGAGCCTGCCCACCAAGCTTCCTGTCGTGCCGCTGGCGGCCATGGCAGCCCTGGTGCTGAGCTGCCTGGTCGGCGTGACCGCCGTGCGGATGGCCGGCCTGAGCGCCGTTCAGCAGGCCGACGCGGCGACGCTGAGCGCGCGCCAGCTGCGCTTCGAGGACCGGGCCGACGGCAGCATCGCCGTGCTGGACGCCGGCAGCGGCACGTTGCTGGACACCGTCGCCCCCGGCAGCAACGGCTTCCTGCGCAGCACCATGCGCGGCCTGGTGCGCGAACGCAAGCGCCAGGGCCTGGGCCCGGAGAAGCCGTTCGAACTGCTGGGCCGCGCCGACGGCCGGCTGACCCTCGTCGACCCCGGCACCGGCCGGCGCATCGACCTCGAATCCTTCGGTACCAGCAACTCGGCCGTGTTCGCCAGGCTGCTGCCCACCGCCCACGGCATCTCACACGGAGCCGACCATGTCGCCCAGCGCTGAACTGCACACCCCCGACGACGCCGCCCGCCTGGCCAAAGCGGAGACGGTGTTGACGCCGCGCTTCTACAAGACCGACTACGCGGCCATGGACCGGCTGGACATGAGCCCGATCCGCGCCGAGTGGGACGCCATGCTGGCCGAGTACGAGGGCGACAACAACCACGACCACTTCACGCGCACGCCCGAGTTCGCGGCCGAGGTGGCGGCGCTGTCGGCCACGTGGTCGCCGCAGCTCAGGCGCGACTTCCAGGAGTTCCTCGTCAGCTCGCTGACCAGCGAGTATTCCGGCTGCGTGCTCTACAACGAGATCCAGAAGCACGTCAGCAACCCCGACATCAAGCAGCTGATGCGCTACCTGACCCGCGACGAGTCACGGCATGCCAACTTCATCAACCAGTCGCTGAAGGACTTCGGCCTCCAGGTCGACCTGGTCAACCTCAAGCACAGCAAGGCCTACACCTACTTCAAGCCCAAGTACATCTTCTACGCGACCTACCTGTCCGAGAAGATCGGCTATGCGCGCTACATCAGCATCTACCGCCAGCTGGAGCGCCACCCGGACAGGCGCTTCCATCCGATCTTCCGCTGGTTCGAACGCTGGTGCAACGACGAGTTCCGCCACGGCGAGTCGTTCGCGCTGATGATGCGGGCGCAACCTGGCCTGCTCGAGGGCGGCAACAAGCTCTGGATCCGGTTCTTCCTGCTGGCCGTCTACGCCACCATGTACGTGCGCGACCACACGCGGCCCTGGCTCAGCGAGGCGCTGGGCATGGATCCGACGGACTACGACTACCGGGTCTTCGACATCACGACCGCGATCACCCGCCAGGTGTTCCCGCTCAGCCTGGACACCGACCACCCCACCTTCCGCGCCGGCATGGACCGGCTGTGCACGATCGCTGCGGCCAACGCGCGTGCCAAGGCCCGCGGCGGCCTGATCGGGCGTGCCCAACAGGGCCTGTGCGCGGTGCGCGCCACGCTGTGCTTCGCGCGGCTCTACCTGCTGCCGACCAAGCAGCACGCGCTGCCGAGCGAGATGCGCGTGGCGCCCAGCTGGTAGGCCCGGGCTGCATACCCTTCCGCCAGAGCACCTGCGATGCAACACGGCTGGCCCGCCCTCTATACGCTGCTGCTGTGGTGGTTCAGCACGGGCGTCATCCTGTACCTGAACGGCCTGCCCCGCGCCACGCACAAGTGGACGATGACGGCGGCCACCGTGCTGCTGGGCGTGTCGCTGCTGGGCGTGGCGGCATCGGCGTCCGACACGCGCGTCACCGGGGCGTACCTTGCCTTCACCGCCGCGCTGATGGTCTGGGCCTGGCAGGAGGTGGGCTTTCTGCTCGGCTACGTGACCGGCCCGCGGCGCCTGGCCTGCCCGCCCGGCGCGCACGGCTGGCGGCGCGCCGGCCATGCGGTGATGGCCATCCTGTACCACGAGCTCGCGCTCATCGTGCTCGGCGCGGCCATCCTGGCCTTGACCTGGCAGCAACCGAATCAACTGGCGCCGTGGACCTTCGGCGTGCTGTGGCTGATGCGGCTGTCGGCCAAGCTCAATGTCTTCCTTGGCGTGCGCAACCTGAACGAGCAGTTTCTGCCCGAGCACCTGCGTTACATGCACAGCTACTTCCGCCAGCGGCCCAGCAACGCGCTGTTTCCGGTCAGTGTCATCGCGGTCACCGCACTGGCTGCCGCCGCCTGGCACAGTGCGGTCGCGATGGCCCTCGGCGCCTTCGAGGTGACTGCCTGCAGCTTTGTCGCGATGCTGCTGAGCCTGGCGCTGCTGGAGCACTGGTTCATGGTGTTGCCGCTGCCCAGCGAAAAGCTCTGGGGCTGGGGCATGCGCTCACGCGCGCCCCACGCCTGACCGCGCCGGTGCGCCACGGCACACGCCTGACCATGATCGCCGTGGTGGCCGCGCTGCTGGGCCTGGCCGCCCTGGCCTGGACACCCGATCTGCCGCAGGCCGAACTGGACGCCAAGTACCTGCGCCAGCCCAGCGACCGCATCACGCTGCGCGGCCAACCCGGCGTGCGGCTGCACATGCGCGACAGTGGGCCCCGCACGGCACCCGCGCTGCTGATGCTGCACGGCTTCGGCGCCAGCCTGCACACCTGGGAAACCTGGGCCGAGACGCTGTCTGCCCACTACCGCGTCATCCGCATCGACCTGCCCGGCTGCGGGCTCAGCCCGCCCGACCCCAGCGGTATGTACACCGACGCCCGCAGCGAGCAACTGCTGCTGGCCCTGCTGGACCAACTCCAGCTCGCCCAGGTCACCCTGATCGGCCATTCCATCGGCGGCCGCATCGCCTGGAGCTTCGCTGCCCACCGCCCCGAGCGGGTGGCCCGGCTGGTGCTGATCGCGCCAGACGGCTTTGCAAGCCCTGGCTTCGACTACGGCAAGGCGCCCGAAGTGCCGGTCAGCTTCCGGCTGATGACCCAGGTGCTGCCCAAACCGCTGCTGCGCATGAGCCTGGTGCCGGCCTTTGCCAACCCGGAAGTGCTCAGCGACCGGCTGACCCAGCGCTATTTCGACCTGGTGCGCGCCCCGGGCGCCCGCGCGTCGCTGCTGGCGCGCATGCAGCAGACCGTGCTGACCGACCCCCGGCCGCAGCTGCGCCACATCACCGCGCCCACCCTGCTGATCTGGGGCGAGCAAGACGCGATGATCCCGTTCAGCCATGCCGCCGACTACCTCGCCGCCCTGCCCCGGGCCAGCCTGGTGGCGCTGCCCGCCATCGGGCACCTGCCGCAAGAGGAGCAGCCGGGACGCGGCCTGGCGGCATTGCAGGCCTTTCTGCCGGAGTGAGACCCGGCGCCACCTGGCTGCGCTCGCGCCGCCCGGGCCGATTCGGCGTCAGGGCCTCGGACTGCAAAGTGTTACGCGCGGCCGCCACGCGCCGTGAACTGGGCACGGATCGTGCCGTTTCTTGGGTATACAGTGTGCGTTTTGTCGGCCATCATGCCCTGATCAACGCGTCCCACGCCCCCTGAACCCGCCTTGGAAACCCTGGTCGAAACCCCGCAGTCTGCCCTCTCCGGCGTGGCGAGGGTCCTGGTGCACGCCGGCAAGCTCAGCAGCAAGGCCGCCGAAGACCTGGCCAAGTCCGCCAAGGAACGCAAGATCAGCTTCATCGGCGCGGTCATCGCGTCGGGCGCGGTGTCGGCGTTCGACCTGGCGCACACGCTGTCGACCTCGCTGGCGCTGCCGCTGGTGGACCTGTCGGCGGTCGACCTGGAGCGCGCGCCAAAGGGCCTGGTCGACCCCAAGCTGGTCACGCAGTACCAGCTGGTGCTGCTGGGCAAGCGCGGCAACCGCCTGTTCATCGGCGGCGCCGACCCGACCGACCAGGAGGCGGTGGAGCGCATCAAGTTCGCCACCCAGCTGTCGCCCGAATGGGTGATCGTCGAGTACGACAAGCTGGCGCGGCTGATGGAGTCGCAGGGCGCCAGCGCCAACGAGACGCTGGAGGCGCTGACCGCCGAGGACTTCGAGTTCGACGTCACCGACGACACCTCGTCGCCCGAGGCCGCCGAGGTGACCTCCGAGGTCGAGGACGCCCCGGTCGTGCGCTTCCTGCAGAAGATGCTAATCGACGCCATCAACCTGCGCGCGTCCGACCTGCACTTCGAGCCCTACGAATACAACTACCGCGTGCGCTTCCGCGTCGACGGTGAACTGCGCGAGATCACGCAGCCGCCGATCGCCATCAAGGAGAAGCTGGCCTCGCGCATCAAGGTCATCAGCCGGCTGGACATCGCCGAAAAGCGCGTGCCGCAGGACGGCCGCATGAAGATGAAGTTCGGCAGCAAGGCGATCGACTTCCGGGTCTCGACGCTGCCCACGCTGTTCGGCGAGAAGATCGTGATCCGGATCCTCGACCCGTCCTCGGCCAAGCTGGGCATCGAGGCCCTGGGCTACGAGAAGATCGAGAAAGAGCGCCTGATGACCGCCATCGTGCGGCCCTACGGCATGATCCTGGTCACCGGCCCCACCGGCTCGGGCAAGACGGTGTCGCTCTACACCTGCCTGAACATCCTGAACCAGCCGGGCGTCAACATCTCCACCGTGGAAGACCCGGCGGAAATCAACCTGCCGGGCATCAACCAGGTCAATGTCAACGACCGTGCCGGGCTGACCTTCTCGGCCGCGCTGAAGTCCTTTCTGCGCCAGGACCCGGACATCATCATGGTCGGCGAGATCCGCGACCTGGAGACCGCCGACATCGCCATCAAGGCCGCCCAGACCGGCCACATGGTGATGAGCACGCTGCACACCAACGACGCACCCACCACGCTGACGCGGCTGCTGAACATGGGCGTGGCACCGTTCAACATCGCGTCCAGCGTGATCCTGATCACCGCCCAGCGCCTGGCGCGCCGGCTGTGCGAGAACTGCAAGGCCCCGGCCGACTACCCGCGCGAGGCGATGCTGCGTGCGGGCTATGTCGCCGAAGACCTGGACGGCTCCTGGAAGCCGTTCCGCGCCGTGGGCTGCCAGGCCTGCAACAGCGGCTACAAGGGCCGGGTCGGCCTGTACCAGGTGATGCCGATGTCCGAGGCGATCCAGCGCATCATCCTGGCCGAGGGCACCGCCGTCGACATCGCCGACCAGGCCCGGCGCGAGGGCGTGCGCGACCTGCGCCAGTCCGGCCTGGTCAAGGTGCGCGCCGGCATGACCTCGCTCGAAGAAGTCATCGCCGTCACCAACCAATGAGCAGGCCCTTGCCGGGCCCGGCGGTGCGCACGCGCCCGGCACCGCCCACCACCTGATCCGGAGCAGCCATGGCGACCGCAGCAGCCGCAAGAAACATCAAGGAATTGGTCTTCGAATGGGAAGGCCGGGACAAGAACGGCAAGATCGTGCGTGGTGAGATCCGCGCCGGTGGCGAGGCCCAGGTCAACGCCAGCCTGCGCCGCCAGGGCATCCTGCTGACCAAGGTGAAGAAGCGCCGGGTCAGCGGCGGCAGCGCGGTCAAGGCCAAGGACATCGCGCTGT